>Ga0210406_10000245_pt1 | contig 80750 bp, 64 predicted proteins | sample IncBWC30MmetaG_FD_155454 | JGI IMG/M metagenome (GOLD analysis project Ga0210406, IMG submission 155454) | Forest soil microbial communities from Barre Woods Harvard Forest LTER site, Petersham, Massachusetts, United States - Inc-BW-C-30-M | ecosystem: Environmental > Terrestrial > Soil >...
GAATCGATCTACTAGTTAAGCGAACCCCGGTGTTCCTGACGGTTTTTGATCTTTCGTGCTATCTGTATCCATTGTTATGGGAAGCAGGTTCGTGTCTGGATCGATGGGGTACGATTGTAGAAGGCCGATGGTCACTTCTCACACTTCTCGGTGCCTGTGAATTCCTTATGAAGCTGGCCGCGGTCTGTTGATTCACTCCTCCCGCCGCCGATCAACGCAATCTGGGGCAAAGATGCATGCAGCGCCTTGGTATAACTATTCCCACCGACCACAATTCAAAGCGACCGCGAGACTGGGCAAATTCCTGGAAGGCCGGTTCTCGCAATCGTTCTCAGCCCTCTCTCGCACTCCCTGCATCAGGCGGCGTAAGGAAGAGAAGATCACTTTACCTTTGGCGTGCACACCATGGGGAATGGGGACGGTTGTCATTCTGCTACGATTAAGCTCCTGGAAGGCGCAGGATAAAGTTCCTTACAGCTGACCCACCCGGCGTTAGCCCTTAAGCGGAACACCCGGCGTAAAAGACTAGGAGTCGGAGACATTCGCCGACCGTGCTTGGTGGAGAAGCCGTCCCGCAGTTTCTTTTCATATGAACTCAGCCGGCCCGTTGATCGCGCCTCCAATTTCATTCGATCCCTCAGAGGCTTCCAAACGGTTCTTACCGTGGCTCGTTGCTGTCGCCTTTTTTATGGAGTCGCTGGATACAACGATTCTCAATACGGCCGTTCCCGCCATCTCTTCCGCGCTCGGCGTCGCTCCCCTCAGCATGAAGGCGGTGCTGGCGAGCTATACGCTCAGCCTGGCCGTCTTCATCCCAATCAGTGGTTGGATGGCGGACCGGTTCGGAACCCGTCGTGTCTTCGCATCTGCGATTGGTCTATTCACCCTCGGGTCCTTGCTGTGCGGAATATCCAGCAACATCCACTTGCTGGTCGCTTGTCGCATCCTGCAAGGTTGCGGCGGCGCGATGATGGTGCCGGTAGGCCGGCTTACCCTGGTGCGAACATTTGCCAAGTCAGATCTTCTGCGCACTATGAGCTTTGTTTCCATACCAGCCCTAGTTGCGCCCATGCTCGGACCCATCGCCGGAGGTCTCATCGTCGGGTATCTTCACTGGCGCGTCATTTTCTTCCTTAATATTCCCATTGGACTCACGGGTTTGATCCTCGTTTATCTGCATTTGCCGGACTACCGCGAAGAGCAAACCCCTCCGCTCGATGCTGTCGGGCTCATCCTGTTCGGTTCTGGGGTCGCGTTACTGTCTTATGTGCTGGAGATATTCGGTGAGCACACGCTGAGCGCAGGTGCGATGTCCGGATTGCTGGTGTTGTCCATTGCCTTGCTTGCCGGATACGGAGTCCACGGAAGCAGTCTTGCATTTCCTTTGCTGAAGCTCAGGCTATTCAGAATTCGCACGTTCCGCGCTGCCGTAAGCGGCAGCTTCTTCACTCGTCTTGGAATAGGAGGAGTGCCATTTCTCCTGCCACTTCTCTATCAGGTAGGCCTGGGTTTCACGCCGATCCAATCCGGTCTGCTCGTCATGCCCCAAGCAATCGCCTCCATGAGTATGAAGACGGTGATGCCACGAATTCTGCGTCGTATCGGCTTTCGTGGCGTTCTTATCTCCAACACTTTAATTCTCGGTGTCCTTCTGATGGTGTTTGCCACGATCGGTCCGCGAACACCTGTTTGGGCCATCGTGCTGGAGGCTTTCCTTTATGGAGCGTTCACATCGCTGCAATACACGAGCATGAATACACTCGTATTCGCTGACATCGAGGAAAAAGACGCCAGCAGTGCGAGTTCCATCGCAAGCACGATGCAGCAGATGTCGATTAGCTTCGGCGTAGCGGCGGCGGGGCTAGCCACCGCGCTTTTCGTTCCCAGCACACACTCCAATCCGAGCGAAATGGTTCAGGGAATCCATAAAGCTCTCATCACTCTCGGGATACTAACCCTCGTATCGACGATTGTCTTCCGTAGCTTGAGGAGCGGCGATGGCGACGATATGAGCCGGCATAAGGTTCTTCACCCGGGAGGATGACGCAACGGACCTTGTTAATGTTAATGCTACCCCCACCCGATCTTGCTGTCGAAAGCTGCACAGTCCGTCCTCCGCCGTGCTGACGCAGGTGTGGTATGGCCGCGCGGATGAACTGGATGGAGCCGGTCCGATTGGCCGCGATCTGATGATCGATCTGCGCATCGGTAAGCTCCTCGGCCGCACCGAACAGCCCGTAACCCGCATTGCTGACAGCAACGTCGTTTGGAGCCATTCCGTCTTGACCCGATACCGGTCCGCGATACAAATCGCGATACACATTATTATTAATAGCGTTGCCTACCGTGCCGTCCCTGCTCCATGTTGAAAGTGCTGTCAGGGCAGAAGTTGCGCGTTCGAGTCCCGTCGTGCCTGCCATTGTTTCCACAGGAGTTCTCGCGATTAAAACGAAACCAGCGAGAGTATAAGCATGTGAGTTCGGACAACTGTCGAGGGTAGGGAATCAGAGGACCAGAGGACCGTTGACGAACGCTGCTTCCTGTGGAAAATGTGGAAAACTGTGGAGCTGCAGTCCAAGCAAAAATGTGATATTCAAGGAAGAGAGCGTACCCGTTTGAACTGCAGCCTCTGTGAGACTCGTAAAGAGAAGCGCTTCTGCCCGGCGCTCCATGGCCGTATTTGTGCCGCCTGCTGCGGCACGCACCGCGAACTGATCCTAGATTGTCCCAGCGACTGCTCGTACTTGAAGCAAGCGCGAGGATATGATCGCCTCCGACCCGAGCTGTTCGAGGACGAACGCTGGTTCCCGCATGTACAAGTCGAGGAGGATTTGGTCGACGCCCACCCCGTGTTGCTGCAGGATTTGATAGCAAGCATAACGCAAATCGCGCTCGCGAACGGCTCTCTCCGGGATCGGGATGTGATTGATGCACTCACCGCGCTTGCCCACAGTTTCGAGACGCGCGCCGATTCCGGCTTGTATTATGAACCGCCGCGCCTCAGCCTGACCCAGCAAAACGTGATCGAGGAATTGCGTGAAGTTATTGCGGATTACGACCAAGAGGCCCAAGAGATGGGCGACCCCCATCTGCGCGACAGCGACGTTTTGAAGGCGCTGGTTTTCTTTTTGCGGCTGGCCTTAGATCGTAGCTCTGGCCGCCCGCTCTCGCGCGGATTCTTGGACTTCCTGCGCACCGAGTTGGAGAAAGACGGCAGCAACACCCAGACTCGCGTCGTCCTGCCGTAATCGCAGCCCGACCGGACTCAACCGTTCTCGTCGCTGCCCGCCCCCATCCCACCACTTCGTCTTGCAAATTGAAAGCGGGCACAAAGAGCCAGGGTGCATCGGTTCCCCCCCAGAATCCTTACTCGGGCACGGTGCACACGGTGCAACAGGTGCAACAACTTCAGTTTGTCGAGCTAACAAAATCAGAGTACACTATCTTTTCTACGCAAGGTGTGCTCCCCCCGGGCTCGTAACCTTTCGATAATGCATTAGCCGTAAAAAAAAACAATTAAAGACACTAGAAGTGATACAGGAGATTTATGGCGCGCCGCTTCTTCTCCGCCGTTCTGCTGGCCCGTCTGTGTTGCCTTATCGCAGTTCTCGGGTCAGCGTTTTTGTTGATGGTCGGGTTGGTGCAAACTGGTTTTGCGCAAGCGACTCCGCCGTTGAATTTTGGCAACAATTATTTTGTGACAGGCGATTACGTCGTAGCTGGCATAGGCTTGCGCGGACTTGGGGTGAATGGCTTTGCGACGAAACAGTTCACCCTGCCCGACGCAAATTCCGTGCCTGCTACAGGGGTACCTCCCGGAGTTGATATCGTAGCCGCCCTTCTCTACTGGGAGACGGTTGAAAGTTCGCAGACGACACTTGCCGGGCAAAAGGGGTTCTTCAGGCCGGTATTCCCGGGCGGACCCGCGACGGGATACCCTATCACCGGAGCGGTTTTGGGGAACCCGAATGCTCCAGTGTCATGGAGTTCGGGCGGATGCTCGGGGAGTTCCCAAGGTTCCAAAACCATGCGCACGTACAGCGCGGATGTACGACCCTTTCTGCCGCAAGATTCAAAAGGGAATATCCTAGCTAACGGTACCTATGAAGTGAGTCTGGCAGATAGTGGAAGCAACGGTGGAGGCGTCCCACTAACTTTGGGTGCAAGCCTCATTATTATTTACCGCGCTCTCTCATCCTCATTACCCCTGACTTCGGTGGTCATCTACGATGGCGCCTTCGCGCCGGCCAATGGTTCCTCCACCATGTCGCAAACCTTGCAGGGCTTTTATGAGGCGGCGTCAAGCCCCATTTCCAAGCTGACACACATCGTGGGCAACGGCCAGAGCAACAAGTATGAAACTGTGTCTCTGAATGGAATCAACCTACCTTCACTGTACGGGAGCCTGCCGCCCTTCCCCGGCTTCTACAACGGCTCCTGGGACAACCCGACTTGGAGTTTTCCGAGCGCGAATTACCTAAACGGCACCAACCCGATGAAGGCCGGTGATGCCGCAGCGACAACCATGGTGACGCCTAATTCCTCGAACGGTGGCTGCGTGTCCTGGGGCGTTGTCGTCGTCGGCACGACAGTCGAGAACAGCGACAACGACGGCCTGCTCGACGTCTGGAAACAGAATTCGGGATACTGCGATGCTTCGGTAAATAACGGTGTTTGCAGTAAGACAGATCCCTCCTGGGTATCGCTCGCCGGAGCAACAACGGGAGGAAAGGATCTGTTCGTCGAAATCGATTACATGTGCAGCATCGTAAACCCCGATGGCACCTGTAATACGACGAAAGGGTACTCTTTTTACCCATCTTCGAACGCTCTGTCGATGATGGAGAACGCGTTCTCCCCTCATGGCGTTAGCATCCACTTCGTTCCCGGGAATGCTGGATACCCTGCGGCAATTGCAACCGGTGCAATCCAAGAGCAAACCTGCACCGATACTACGGATGCGTCTGGAAACCCGGTCCTTTGCCCATACAACGAAACGATGATTAACGGCGTCCCGACCCCGACGGCGCCGCCAGGCGTGGTTGGCTGGAAGACGGGCTTTGAGTCCTTAAAGAACCAGCCGCTCAATTACCCGGATGAGACTTCCTGTGAGCAGGCTTTGAATGGACCCTGCATCCGGCGTTTCCAACACGGGCGGAAAGACAGCTACCACTACGCAGTGCTCGCGCACGCTGTGGGAGTGCCGGAGTGGGGTCTCGAAGATGGAAGCCTGACCAGCGTGGTCGCCTCCGGCAACACAGTCACGTTCACGACATCTGCTCCGCATGGCCTTATTGCAGGAACAGACCGCGTGACCATCGCCGATGCCATCACGACATCCAGCCTGAATGGGACTTACGTTGTCCAGAGTGCCAGTGGCAACGTTTTCACCATACAAAGCCCCACCGCAACGAACTCGAGCTACAGCGTGTTGACCGACCCTAACCTCTCGGTATCCTCGGGCCGAGTCGACTCAATCTCCGGGTTTTCCGATATTGGTGGGGCAGACTCTCTCATCGCATTGGGACTTTGGGGAAGCGCAGGTCAGACCGACCCGGTAAAAGCTGGTACGTTCATGCATGAACTGGGGCACTCGAATGGTTTGACGCATGGGGGCTTCTATTTCGACACGCAGAACAGTTATGTCCCCACGCCCGAGCCCAATTGCAAGCCGAACTATCAGAGTGTGATGAACTATCAGTTCCAGGTAGACCTCCTCGACAACGGAGCCCTGGATTATTCCGAGCAGCAATTGAACCCGCTCAATGAAACCAGCCTGCCCCCCGGCTTGACAACAATGGACGGGTCGGCACTCGCCTATTCGATTGCGAGGTGGTACACGCCCAATGCACCCGCCGGAGTCGGTACCGCGGCGACTCACCATTGCGACGGCACGTCGATATCAAACACTGACCCGAATCCCAAAATGTTCCGTCTCGAGGGTACTGCGGACCCGATTGCGCCAGCGTGGGTGAATGACTCGGATATCAATTTCGACGGCACCCTTAGTACGAGCTTGCGCGGCTACAACGATTGGGCAAACATTGACCTGCGTCAGATCGGAGCCACCGGCAGCGACATTTTGGGTGGTGCCGGCGGCCATTTTGGGCTAGGGACCGGCGGACACTTCGGACTCGGTACTGGCGGCCATTTCGGCTTAGGTACCGGCGGCCATTTCGGCCTGGGTACGGGCACCGCGCACGGGGAAATGAGTTTTACAACGGCCAATTCCTTTGTCCGTCCTCCCAGAAACTTGACAGCGGCGCAGACACCCCCATCGCATTACATACAACTGAATTGGGTCGCGCCGACCTTCGGACAAATCGGCTCGTACAATATCTATCGCTCGACGAACGGGGCGAACGCCGTGCGGATTGGCTCGGTTTCGTCGCTCACGTTCAATGATACGAATGTCACCTGCGGAGCCGCTTACTCGTATTTCGTAACTGCAGTCCTGGCGAACACGAATCCGCCACAGGAAAGCGTACCGTCTAATACCACATCTGCGATATCGAGCTGTGCGCCGACCTCCACGACCGTGACTTCCTCTGCGAACCCGTCGATCTTCGGACAGTCGGTTACCTTTACGGCGACTGTTACGAACATAGGGACAAACACAGCCACACCAACTGGCTCGGTCCAGTTCTCGATTGATGGTGCACAATTCGGCGCACGGGTACCAATATCTGGATCAGGAAGTGCGGCGACGGGCACAGGGGGTGCAACAGCAAGCCTGACCGTAAGCGGCTCGCCACATACCATTGAAGCGGTGTATACGAACACCGACGGAAACTTCATCGGAAGCTCTGGGACTGCGAGTCAGGCCGTCAAACCAGCGCCCACCTCCGCGACGGTGACTTCCTCGACGAATCCTTCGATCATCGGGCAGTCGATTACATTCACGGCGACAGTGTCCAACACCGCAGGGGCGGTGATCAATACGGCCACCCCAACCGGCTCCATTCAGTTCATGGACGGCTCGGCGCTCCTCGGCACGCCTCGGACGCTTAGCGGACTGGGCACGGCTACGCTGACGACCAGTACGCTGGGGGTAGGCAACCATCCGATTACGGCCGTCTATACTAACGTCGACGGTAACTTCATTGGCAGCATATCCACCATCTCCACCAGCATTGCTCAGGTGGTACAAGACTTCTCCATCAGCGCTACGCCTAGTGCCCAGACCATCTCCTCCGGACACCAGGCGATCTACAGCATCTTCGTGACCCCGATCAGTGGCCTGACGGGTACGATTGCTCTATCTTGCAGTGGGGCGCCAGCCAATTCGACGTGCTCGGTTTCTCCATCCACAGAGAATTTGCAGGGTGCAGCAGTGATGTCGACGGTCACGCTGTCTGCGAGCAAGAACGTGGATCACGGAGCTTTCACGCTGACCTTCACTGGGACACCTGTAGCTGGCAACCTCAGCCACAGTACGAGCGTGCAACTCACGGTGAAATAGAAAGCGGAGCTTATACAGGGCGGGATCGGAAGGGGCCCGCTTTTGTCGGCGAAAACGAGAATGAATAGGGCATGGAAGGACCTGGCCCTAATTTTCTGGTGTGTGCCTTATTGGCGGAGGCGGCGGTGAATGTCAGCCAGCAATGGATCTTCGCCGGCTTTGCCTCGGATGCTGAGATAGGTACGATAGGAATCGGTAAAGCCGGGACTCTTGAGTCCTTCGCGCACACGTCCCTGATAATAATAGACAGGCGGGAAATAGGCGATGGTCGGAACGTTGTCCATGAAGATCTCCAGCGCTTCGCCACGCCGGTTGATGCAGCGTTCGAACTCTGAGTCCGCTTCGACAAACTGCCCGACCTCCAGATAGGCGTGTCCCAACTCAAGCCTTCCAATCCAGGTATCCAGCAGTTGGTTAGCGTCAGTGAACATCTTGGCGGCTTCATTCTGCTCTCCGCTCTGCATGGCCAAATCGCCGCGAATGATTTTTGCGTAGGCTTGACTCTCCGGTTGGACCTCAGAAGCCAAGCCGTCGGCCAGTTTTTGCGCCTTGGCGATTTCGCCAGCCTCGATCAACGTTCGCGCCGCCAGCACCCGAACCGGCACCGATTGACTCAGAGACAGGGCTTTGTTCGCGGCGGCAGCTGCCCGTCCTTTCCGTCCACGCAAGAGTTCTACTTGAGCGAGGCCCGCGAGCTTCTCGGCGGCACTGTCAGCGTTCTTGGCAGTCAAGTCAACGTCTACACCCTGCTCAAGGATTCGCACCGCGTCCGCGTAGCGGCCTTCATAGGCGGCGACATCTGCTAGACCGGATGTGGCCAAGGAAGTGCCCTCCGCATTCACTTTTTCCAGCTTATGGTAGGTTTCGGTGGCCTGGGACATCTGACCTGACCCCAGTTGCGCCTCCACGAGAGCAAGATAGGCCGGGAAGGAGGGATTGAGTTGCAGCGCAGTCCGCGCCTCGCGTTCACCAGCCGTAAAATCGCCGCCGTAGGAACTGTAAAGCGAGAGGAGCACCCGTTGCATAGCACCTTTGGGGACGATGTCCACGGCCCGTTGAGCCGCAGCGACCGCTTCGGGAATTTTGCGCAAATTTAGATAACAACCGGCGAGATTTCCCTGCGCGACATTGTCGGCGGGGAAGCGTCTGAGGAGTTCGCTGTATTCTTCGATGCATTTCGGCCAATTCCAGGTGGTGAAGTAATAAAAGCCACGGACCCGGTAGCGCTCTCGGTCCGTCATACGGTCGACATGTTCCATCGCCAACTTCACATACGTTTCCGCATCCTGTGTTTTGCCGAGGTTTCCGTATGCGGCAGCCATGCCACCGTAGGCACGTGCAAAGTTCGGATCCAACGTTATCGCATTGGAAAAAGACCGGAGGGCCTCCTCGGAGTTCCCCGCCCAAAGCTGATCCATCGCAATCGCATATTGGTGCACGGCTTCCAAGGATGAGGTGGTGAAGGCCCCCGCGGCATTCTCAAGTTGCACCGATTCTGGCGTGGTGTCACCGAGCGCCTTGCGGATCGGCGCGACGAGCTTGGGAATGTCGAGCAGGAGTTCGTCCTTGTTCGCAGCATTGACATCGGCGGTGGCGAGGATCTTGTTTGTAACCACGTCGATTGCCGTGGCGAACAGTCTGTAACCTGTACCGCGTTTGCTCAGAGAACCGGTTACAGTCGCGGCGATACCCTGGTTAATAGCCACAAGTCTGGCTGTATTTCGATCGAGCTTGCTGGTGGGATTGGAAAGTTTGCCAGCGAATTGGCGCGCGTTGCTTCGGTTGTAGGCGTTGATGAAGCCGGCTCCTTCGAGCGCGACGTTGACCATGGGTTCCAGTGTGTTGTCAAACAGCGGATCGGAAGTATCGTTCTGAAAATCAGCGACCAGAACGGAGATGGGGGTATGTGCCGTCACAGTTCGGTTCTGCGTGCGGTTGAAGTACCAGGCGGCCGCAACCAAGGTTGCAGCCGCCAGCACCGCGGCCGGTACAATCCGGAGCCAAGGCAATTCGCGAGCGCGGTTCAGCCAAAGGCCAGTTGAGGAAACCGACACTTTGGAGGACCCGCTTTTCCCTTGCCAGGCGCGGAGATCGGCCAGAAGCTGTTCCGCATGTTGGTAGCGCAATACAGGATCTCTTTCGAGGCACTTGCTGACGATATTGCTGAGGACGCCAGGGATGTTCTTGTCAATCTCAGTAATGGGAACTGCCCGTTGCTGGGTACGCTTCAGCAGGCTGGCAATTGCACTATCCGCGTTAAACGGCATGTGCCCGGTCAGCAGTTCGTATAGAATTAAGCCGACGGTGAAGATATCGGAACGCGCATCAACTTCCCGTGCCTGGGCTTGCTCAGGAGACATGTACTCGATCGTTCCGAGCATGGTGCCGGTTTGAGTTAAACCGTCCCCGTCGAGGGAGCGTGCCAGGCCGAAGTCGGTGACCAGCACGCGGCCATCGGAACTCAGCATGATATTTGCCGGCGTGAGATCGCGGTGGATGATGCCGATTCGGTGGGCAGCGTCAAGCCCACTTACCACCTGTTCCATAACCTCTACCGCTTTGGCTGGCGGAAGCTTGCCCCGCCGTAGAACAGCGCGCAGGTCCTCACCCTCCACATACTCCATGGTGATGAACTTCACGCCATTGGCATCACCCAAGTCGTAAATGCGAATGATGTTGCGATCAGTCACCTTGCTCGCCAGCAGTATCTCCTGCTTGAAGCGCTGCAGAATCGCAGGATTGCGGGCGAGTTCGGGGCGGATGACTTTCAGCGCGACGGTGCGGCCGAGTTCGTGATCTTTGGCCTGATATACCGCGCCCATGCCACCCTCGCCCAGCGTTCTTCGAATCTCGTAACGACCACCTAGAAAAGACCCCGGCAACAATCCAGGCAATTGCAAGGTCGAATGGCCGGTCGCCAGTGCATTGGTACTACTGCCGCGATTGGCAGCATCTACAATCGTGGCCACGTCAGATGTTTCGGAGTGAGGGGTACGGGGAAGGGGATTTTCAACCAACGTTGGCATCTCCGGGGGCGGCGGACGGCGTGCCGTGCTGGTCGGAGCTTCCGCGGAATCTAAGCGCGGAGGTTCTATCACGGTTGCTGCAAGATCGGGGCGCGTATCACCGGCACTCGTCGTCTCGCCGATGGACGCCGACGAATCGGATCCAGCACCTGAAACTGAGCCATTCGGTCGCAGCGCAGGGTTTTTTAACCGCGAGTCGTCCGGCGGAATTCGGTTAATCTTGTCCGAACCCGGAGCTTTCGTATTGTTTTGGTCACTCATTGGGGCGCTGAGGAAACAGAAACGACGGCTGGGATGCCCCGCCGAATTGAGCAAATCTTACCATTAACGCATTGCTGGCGAAAGCTTTTGTAGCCCGATCAGCCCGATCTAGCCGATCTGGCAAGTGCGCGAAGGGAACGCGTTTCTGCGGCTGCGTGAACCAGGGCGGTGAACAGCATAACCCGGTATGTTCTTGGTTAGGGCATGTCGGGGCACATGCTCGGCCTCCCCAACGCCACATCGCACGACCCTTGGCAAATGCTCAGAGGAAGCACTGACAGGAATTGGTTGACGAACCGGCCGATCGGCCTCAAGTCCCTCCGACCGCCATGAAAATTCGTCCGGGTTTTGTCAGCCTGGGCTCTTCCCCAGTCATCCCGTGGGTAGTTCCGGACCACCGCAAGATATGTTTGGCGCCTCTTACTCTTCCTCATTTTTGCTTCTTTTCTCTTTGCGTGGTGTGGGGGGACTCACCGTCGTAGAACTGTAGAACTGTACCTCGCACGCCCATCGCACTCGGACGTAAAAGCCAGGAGAAGCGATGCAGCTCAACTACCTTTGAGGACGGCTGCCTCGGCTGCCTACGGAGCGCTATGGCCGGCGCACTGAAGCACACCAAGATAGGCGCTCCAGGGACCGACGACGTCACGATATTGGTGGGCCATTACCCGGGACAGTTGATGCACATGCGTGAGGTCGTGAACGGTCCATGTCGCCAGAAGCTCCCTTAACGTCACCACTCCCAACGCCGGATGCCTTCCTCTCCGGGACAAGTCTTCCGGCTGTAAATTCAGTGCTTGCAGCGCAGCTAGATTCTCTCCCCGCAGACGTGCGAAATCGTCTAAGAGTTGCTCCAACGACTTGTCTTGAGCCTCTTTCGATTGCGCAAAGCGGTCAAAGGGATCAAAAGGTCGCGCTTCGCCCTGCTCCAGAATGAGCCGTACTCGCGGCATCCAGTCGGTGCGCTCCCCGACAATCAAGTGGCCCACGATGTCAAACGCGCTCCAGGTTTCCTTTCCCTCGTTGTTGTGCACCCAGAGGTGGGGCAGGCAGCGCAATAGGGCATTTACGCATGCGGGAGTCTGAGTGAGAACTGCGATGGCCTCGGAGAGGTTGAATTCTGTCAAGCATGCCATGGCCAAGTAGATGCCTGCCCGGTGCCTTAGATTCAGACGACGAAAAGCCGGCCACTCGAGAAACTGACGGCAGGAAATGTCCTTGGGATGCAACGCGAGACCAAATGACACCATTCGCGCCAGTGGGAGTCTTGCCCAGAACGCTTACCACTTCGTCAGGCCGCAAGCTGGCGGCTCCAGGCGGCGAACGAGTTCCGACCACATCAAAATCGAGTTAGCCCTTGCTGTACCCATACGACTTCCAGCGCCAATTCACACGCTTCCTTTCATCTGCCAGTTTCGAGCGCCGGAACATCGACCCAAGTTCGCGCCCGGTGGCTTTCGAGAGCAGAGTTGAGAATTGTGAGTTGTCTCAATCCATCGACGAACTGCGGGTACTCGGGCGCCGCGCCCGGCGCAGCGATCGACCGATAGAATCGCCGGAAGACTTGTTTGAAGGTGTCGTCGTAGCCTTCGCTATGGCCGCCTGGAAGATCGGCGTAGCCCCTCGCCGCGGGTTTCAGTAGAGAGGGATCCTTTATGAAGATCTGATTGCCGGCATCGCGGTGCCCGGACCAGAGTTCGTCGGGCCTCTCCTGGTCCCACGCTACGGAAGCTTTTGTGCCGTAGATCTCCATGCTGAGGCGGTTCTTGCGTCCAGCGGACACCTGGCTGGCGGTGACGCTGCCGCGCGTGCGCGCACCCATGCGGAATATCACAGCCCCGAAGTCTTCCGTGTCCACGGCTGTTTCGAGGTAGTCTTCCGGGCCCAGCAATTGGTTGGCAAAGGTTTCAACCGAGTGCTTCGGCTGCTTGCGCGTTGGGTGAAACGTCTGAAGATCGGCGCAGAGCGAGGTCACGCGCAATCCGCTGACGTGCTCCGCCATATCAAACCAGTGCGAACCGATATCGGCCATGCAACGCGAAGGACCGCCCGCCTTGGCGTCCACGCGCCAGTTCCAGTCCGTGTCGTAAAGCAGCCAATCCTGGGAATATGTGCCCTGGACAACCAGGATCTCACCCAGGTCTCCGGCCTCGCGCATGCCGCGCATCTGTTGCACCATGGGGTAGTAGCGCAAATTGTGACAGACGCAGTTACGGACTCCCTGCTGTGATGCCAGGGCGACAAGTTCTTCGCCCTCTTCTATGCTCGTGGCCAGTGGCTTTTCGCAGAGCACATGCTTGCCGGCCTGAAGCGCATCCTTGGCCATAGGGAAATGCTGCGCGTTGGGGGTGCAAATGTGAACGGCGTCGATCGACGGGTCGCGCAGGATCTCGCCGTAGTGGGTTGCAATCTTAGGGATAGAGAAGCCCGTGCCCAGACTTCGTGCTGCCTCGGCGTTTCTGCCCGCGATGGCAACTGCTTCCACGGACTCCACGCGGCGCACGGCTTCCAGATGCACGCGGCCCATGAAGCCGGTACCGAAAATCGCCGTTTTGATTGATTTCATCTGCTTTCTCTTCCCTTAGCGGCTAAAGCCGCGTTTGATTCTTTTCGGCTTACGGCGCGGCTCGAAGCCGCGCCCTTTCAAAATGGAGTACAAGCTCAAAACAGTACCCGCACAAACGTACGCGCTAAGTGTTCCCGCGGCCAGTTAGGTCCACCACGCGGCTGTAGGTTGCTCACGGATAACGATGCTGTTGAGGAAGTGTGCAGCCTTGGTCAGCCCTTCCTCGGGGGAGAGCAGGCTATCTTCGTGCTCGATGGAGAGGGCGAAATCGTAGCCGAACATCCGCAGCGTCGAGATAAACTGGCTCCACCATTCGGCGCCGTGACCATAACCGCAAGTGCGAAAGATCCAGCTGCGCTCGCGTTCTTGGGTGTATGGCTTCGTATCGAGCACTCCGGTGCGCTGAAGATTGCTGGCGTAAAGCTGCGTGTCTTTGGCATGGACATGAAAGATTGCGCCTTCCAGGATACGGACGGCGGCGATGGGATCGATGCTCTGCCAGAAGAGATGACTGGGATCGAAGTTGCAGCCCACATTGGGTCCGGCAATCGATCGCAGCTTGAGCATAGTCTCAGGGCTGTAGACGACGAATCCGGGATGCATTTCGATAGCGATCTTCACGCCATGGTCGGCGGCGAACTTTGCATGCTCGATCCAATAGGGGGTCACCACTTCACTCCACTGCCAGTCGAGCACCTTCAGATAATCGGGCGGCCAGGGACAGGTAACCCAGTTGGGAGCCCTGGCATGGGGCGAATCGCCGGGGCATCCGGAGAAGTCGACCATCACGGAAACGCCGAGTTTTTCGGCAAGCAGTATGGTCTTGCGACTTACCTCGCGATCGTGCTGCGCCTGGGCCTTATCCGGATGCAGGGCGTTCCCGTGACAACTCAGGGCGCTGATGCTGACTCCGTGATCGGCCAGAACGTTTTTAAACTCGGCGAGGGCAGCGGTATCTTCGAGCATCGAGAGTTTGCAGTGCGCATCACCCGGATAGTTTCCGGTAGCGAGTTCGACTGTGTTGATGTGGAGCGCCGTGAGTTTCTTGAGAACGGCTGCCAGCGGAAGTTCGGACAGCAGGGGAGTGAAGACTCCAATACGCATAACGCTTTCTGTCTCCTCGGAATCTTAATCCTAGAACGAAACGAGTCATTCTATCGCAGCGGCCTTGTGTTACCTTTATGCCTTTGAGGGAGATCGCTTGCGCCACACTCGAATCGCTCTATTTCTCGCTCCTTCCTTTCTGATCCTGGCAACCTTCGCACTCGCCCAGGATCAGCCTGCGGTAAATACCTCGGTGGCGCCGCCGCCGCACGCCAAGCCAGTCCATCTCAAGCACATTCTGGTGATCGGTCAGACCAAGGGGTTCGAGCACGATTCGGTTTCGGACGGGATGGCTGCCATCTACGATATGGGCCGCGACAGCGGTCTCTGGGATGCCACGCTGCGTACCGACACCGAGCTCCTCACGAAAAAGGACTTGGGAAGAAACGCCAAGAATCTGGACTACTTCGATGCTCTCGTTTTTGTCAGCACGACCGGCGAGCTGGATCTGGACGACGGCCAGAAAAAAGATATGCTGTCGTTCATCAGGGATGACGGAAAGGGGTTTGTAGGTGTTCACGCCGCCCTCGATACAAACTACAAGTGGCCGGAATACGGGGAGATGATCGGCGGCTGGTTCGACCAGCACCCGTGGTCTACGTTCAATGCGCCCATCGTCAATGAAGACCCCAGCTTCCCTGCGGTGCGCCACTTTCCCAAAGCATTTGTTAAGTACGACGAAATCTATCAGCCCAAGGATTGGTCGCGCGATAAGGTCAACGTCCTGCTCAGTCTTGATGCCACGAAACTCAATTATGCGAACAATCCGCGCATCCACAGAACGGATCATGATTTCGCCGTGGCCTGGGACAAAATGTATGGCAAAGGGCGCGTTTTCTATTCGACCCTCGGTCATACGGAGGAGGCCTGGACCGACCCCGACGTCCGCAAGATGTATTTTGAAGCGATCAAGTGGGTGCTGGGCATGACGGAAGGCAGTACCGCTTCTCATCCGCGGCCGCAAACGCCGGTCGATGCGCACTGAACTGCGGAGGACTATTTCACGGGATGAATTTTCTTCGTTTGGCCTTGCACTGGAATCTATGGTTGGCGGCTCCATTGATCATGAGCCTCGCCCATGCCGCGGCACAAACACCACCGGATAGCGCTCCAGCCGGGACCGCAGTCAAACAGGGCGGGCCAGTGGTACGCAAATCGTACCCCCCGGCTTTGGTCCGGAGCGGACGCGACCTGTTCCGGCAGGATTGCTCGTTCTGTCATGGGCGCGACGCTGGCGGTGGAGAGAGCGGGCCGGATCTTACTCGATCCAAGCTGGTGACCGAGGATGTGGATGGAGACAAGATCGGCGTCGTTGTGCGCCACGGACGTCCCGATAAGGGCATGCCGCCCTTCGACCGTTCCGATCAGCAGATTGCCAGCCTGGCGGCCTTTATCCATACCCAACAAAGCCGCGCGCTCAGCCGAGGAAGTGGCGGACGTAAAGGGGTGGACGCCGTCGATCTTCAAACCGGGAACGCCGAGGCCGGCAAACAATACTTCGAGGGCATGGGCGGATGCTCCGGTTGCCACTCGCCAACCGGCGATCTCGCCGGGATCGCATCGCGCTACCGGGGCCTCGAGCTTGAAGAGCAGATGCTGTATCCCAGACACGCGAAATCCAGAGTCACCGTGAAGCTTTCGTTGGGTCAAACGATCACGGGTAACCTGGCCTACCTCGATGAGTTTACGGTCGGGCTCATTGATTCCACGGGCGTGTATCGGTCATGGCGGACCAGCGATGTGCAGTACAAGGTCGACACCGCTGTCGACGCCCATGTTGAACTATTCCGTAAGTACACAGACGCGGACATCCACAACCTGATGGCGTATTTAGAGACCTTTCGTTAGGCATCTCAAGATCTGGCTGCGCACATGGTTTGAAAAGTTTGCGAGGTTTCCAGGGGAATATGAATTTTCTGCAGGCTGTATTTCTTCTTGGCGCAAGCGCGCTGATCGCGATTGCACCATCCACCGTCATGGCGCAAGGCGTGGATGAGCAAATGCTTTTGCATCCGCCGGCCGACAGTTGGCCGGGATATCATGGCGACTATTCCGGCAGACGACACAGTGCGCTCACCCAGATCACGCCGCGGAACATAAAAAATCTGGCCCTTGCCTGGGTCTTCCAGACCGACCAGCTCGCACAAATCAAGTCCTCGCCATTACTGGTCGCTGGCATTTTGTACTTCACCGTTCCGGACAACATTTGGGCGGTTGATGCGCGTTCCGGCCACCAGATCTGGCATTACATCTATCCACCGAACAATGGGGAGCACATCGGGCACCGCGGGGTGGCTATGTACAAAGGGTATCTCTTCTTTGTAACTCCCGATGCGCATCTTGTGTCCCTGAACAGCAAAGATGGAACCGTGCGCTGGACCGTGGTGGTTGCCGATGCCGCGAAGGGTTATTGGACGACCATGGCGCCTCTCGTCGTCGGGAACCGCGTGCTGGTGGGTGTTTCCGGAGACTTTGACAACCTGACCGGTTATATCCGGGCGATCGATCCGGAAACAGGCGCAACCCAGTGGCAGTGGAATTCCACTCCTCCGGCGGGAACCCCTGACCAAACGACTGGCGGGATGACGTGGATGACGGGAACTTATGATCCCGACCTCAACCTTGTTTATTGGGGAACCGGCAACCCGACTCCCGTGCTGAAGGGGACGACGCGGCCTGGCGATGATCTCTACACCTGCTCCATCGTCGCCCTGAATCCGGACACAGGCAAGCTGGTGTGGGCCTTTCAGGTGTCTCCGCACGATACGCATGACTGGGATGCGGTCGAGACTCCAGTGCTGGTGGATGGAGATTTCCACGGCGAGCCGAAGAAAATGCTGATGCAGACCTCCCGCAACGGCTACTTCTTTGTGCTTGACCGCACGAATGGGAAGAATCTGCTGACGAGCCCTTTCGGACCGCTAAACTGGTCGCTTGGAATTGACAAGCAAGGTCGTCCGATTCCAAATCCCGCGAAGGAACCGGCGCCCGATGGGCGTCTGATTGCGCCTGACGAGGGCGGTCTCACCAATTTCCGGTCTCCGAGCTTCGACCCCAGAAACGGGTTGTTTATCGTCGACGCCCATCCCAGCTATAGCCTCTATTTTGCCAAACCAGCGGATGGAGTCTACGGATGGGCGGGTGCGGATTACGACGTTTGGGGCAAGGGCGTGATCGAAGCGATCGACTACCAAACCGGCAAGATCCGTTGGAGCCACGAACTTGGCCCCGAAGGATCGGGCGCAGGCGTACTGACGACGGACTCCGGACTTACTTTTACCGGCGACGCGATGGGCAACTTCCTGGCGCTCGATTCGAGCGACGGCAAGACTCTTTGGCACGCGGGCTCAGGCTCGCACATTCAGAGTTCTCCGATCACCTACGAACTCGACGGCCGCCAATATCTGCTGACCAGCAGCGGCGGGGTACTGTTTGCGTGGGCACTTCCGCCGGAGCAATGATTTCGACGTGGTCAGCGCAGTTCCTGACTCTGGTTTCGTGGGCAAGAAATGCGCCATTCTTCTGTGGAGTTCTCCTCGGACTGGTTCTCGTTCCCCTCGGTTTTTGCTTTGTGCTGCTGCGGGCCGGATTTCGCCCGCCATCCCCGGCGTGGCCGATCGTTCAGGTTTGCAGTTTGCGCGGAGTTTGGCAAGGTTGATATCCTCGTGAACTCAGCCGGCATTACGCGGCGCACTCCGATTCTCCGACCTGAGCGACAGCGATTGGAATGCGATGCTGGAGACCAACCTGAAGGGCACAAGGCTGTCAGGATTTTGGATGCCACATGATTGGGTGTGGCCGTTGCCACGGTCTGGACCGGTGATGGGAAGGCGCCGCAGGCTTCTTTTATGAATCTCCCGTCCGTCTTGAAACCGGTACCCAAATTGAAGACCAGCGCCGCGGTACAACTCGCTCACCATATCGGACGCTTTCGTTGGGTTATTTGCACGCTTCTTCTGCTTGGCGTGATGAAGAACTACATGGATCGCCAGGTAATCGGCGTTCTGAAAACCACCTTGCAACATGATCTGGGTTGGAACGAAATCGACTACGGCAATCTTGTGTTTGCTTTTCAGGCCGCTTACGCGGTGGGAATGGTGTTGGTTGGACGATTGATTGATCGGGTCGGGACACGGCTGGGCTATGCCTTGGCCATGGCGTTCTGGAGCCTGGCTTCGATTGCGCACGGCCTGGCCAGTTCATTCACAGGTTTTCTGGTAGCTCGCTTTGCCTTAGGGTTGGGCGAGTCAGCGGTATTTCCGGCCAGCCTGAAGGCGGTTGCGGAGTGGTTCCCCAGGAAGGAGCGTGCGCTGGCGACGGGAATCTTTAATGCGGGGAGCAATCTTGGCGCCATCGCCACCCCCCTCATCGTCCCATGGATTGCCGTGCATTGGGGTTGGCGCACGGCTTTCTTCCTGTTGGGTGGAGTCGGATTCATGTGGCTGGCGCTGTGGCTGTGGATTTATCGCCGTCCGCAGGAGCATTCGTCCTGCTCGCCCGCCGAGTTAGAGTACATTTCGAGCGATCCGGTCCCGCCTCAGATCAGAGCAAGTTGGTTCAAACTGCTGGCGCATCGCCAAACCTGGGCCTTCATACTGGCAAAGTTCATTACCGATCCGATCTGGTGGTTCTATTTATTCTGGATCCCCGATTTTCTTCAGCGCGAGCACGGTCTGGCTCTTCTCAACATCGGGATGCCGATTCTGGTCATTTATTTAATTTCGGACGCAGGCAGCGTTGCCGGAGGATGGGCTTCCTCTTCCTTCATTCGGCACGGCAGAACGGTCAACGCAAGCCGCAAATTCGCGATGTTGATTTGCGCCGTTTGCGTCGTGCCCATTGTCTTTGCGCCCAAGATAGCGTCGATGTGGGGAGTGGTGCTGCTGATCGGACTCGCGGCCGCGGCCCACCAGGGCTTTTCCTGCAACCTGTTCACTTTGTCTTCCGACATGTTTCCGCCGACCGTGGTCGCATCCGTCGTCGGGATCGGCGGCATGGCCGGCGCCATCGGGGGCATGATCATCGCGAAACTCGTCGCCGGCCTTCTACAGCGGACGCACAGCTACGCGGTTCCATTCTTTCTCGCCGGTTCGGCTTATCTGATCGCGTTGGCGGTCATTCAAGCACTGGCTCCGAGACTAAAACCGGTAGAGTTGAATGCGGCAGAATTATAATTTTTGAGCGCGAGGCGAAAGTGGATAGAGAAGACCGAGCACCCAGCCTGGCTTCATCCCGACTGGCGATCAAACCCAGAGCGCAGAGTCGCTGGGACCTGGTAAGTCTCGGCGAGGTTATGCTGCGCTTCGATCCGGGAGACCGTCGTGTGGCGACTACGCGTCAGTTCGAGGTCTCCGAAGGAGGAGGCGAATACAACGTCGCCCGTGGCCTGAAGCGGTGCTTCGGTCTGGATAGCGCGATCGTGACCGCCGTCGTGGATAATCCGGTGGGCAGATTGCTGCAGGACTGCATCTATCAGGGCGGCGTGGATCAATCCTTGGTCCGCTGGGTCGAATTCGATGGCGTGGGCCGCACCGCCCGCAATGGATTTAATTTTACCGAGCGCGGCTTTGGCATTCGTCCGGCCTTGGGGTGTTCCGACCGCGGACACACGGCGGTTTCGCAGCTGAAACCCGGCGACATCGATTGGGATGAGATCTTCGGTAAACAGGGCTCGCGATGGTTTCATACGGGTGGCATTTTTTGCGCGCTGTCTGAGACCACGCCCGAGGTGGCGGTGGAGGCCATGACGGCGGCGCGAAAAAATGGAACGATCGTCTCCTACGATCTGAATTACCGGGATTCACTGTGGAAAGCGATCGGCGGGAAAAAGCGCGCCCAGGAAGTGAACCGGCGGGTTGCTCCGCTGGTTGACGTTATGCTGGGCAACGAGGAGGATTTCTCCGCGGCGTTGGGTTTTCAAGTCGCTGGAATGGACGAGCACATCTCGAACATTGAAACCGAAGCGTTCAAGAAAATGATTGAGACGGCGGTGAAGGAATTTCCTTTTGCCGTGGTTGCCACCACGCTGCGCAAAGCGAAAACCGCCAGCTTGAACAGCTGGGGCGCGATCTGCTATGCGGACGGCGATTTCTACGAGGCCAAATATCGGGAAAACCTGGAGATCTTCGATCGCGTCGGGGGTGGCGATTCGTTTGCCTCCGGACTGATCTACGGTTTTCTCACTGGCCAGGGGCCGCAGTGGGCGGTCGAGTGCGGAGCGGCGCATGGCGCTCTGGCGATGACGACACCTGGCGATACCACCATGGCGACCCTGAAGGAAGTGATCGCGGCCATGCAGGGAAAGGGCGCGCGCATCGCTCGTTAGCGAGAGGCGGCAGAGATTTATGACCAAGCAAGAGGCAGCGAGTCGAATTCTGGAGATCGGCATTGTGCCGGTCGTCCGGGCATCTTCCGCGAAACAGGCGCTGAGGGCCGTTGAAGCCGTCTGCGCGGGTGGGATCCCGATTGTGGAAATCACCATGACCGTCCCGGGTGCCGTCGAAGTGATTGCCCAACTGGCCCAGAGCATGGGTTCCGAAGTGTTGATCGGAGCCGGAACCGTCCTCGATGCTGGTGCCGCGGAACGTTGCATCGAGGCGGGCGCCGAATTCATTGTGAGTCCCGGATTCGATTTGGAAACCGTGAAATTTGCAAATCGCCGCGACAAATTGATGATTGCCGGGGCGCTTACGCCCACCGAAGTGATCACTGCCTGGAAAGCGGGCAGCGATTTCGTAAAAATCTTTCCTTGCGGAACCGTAGGCGGTGCGAAATATATTAAGGCCCTGAAGGCGCCCTTGCCGCAAATTCCTATGATTCCCACCGGCGGCGTGAACCTGAACACCGCCGCTGATTTCATGATTGCCGGAGCCGCCGCGCTTGGCATTGGAGGCGAACTGGTGTCGGCTTCGGCGCTCGAGTCAGGCAGCACGGCTCCGATTGTGGATGCGGCACAAGCCTTCCTCGCCATCGTCCGCAATGCCCGCGCCCCGCTTGGCGCGCATAAGTAATTTGGAGAGAGTCGTTGAACTTCATCACGAATGCCTTCTTGCTGGCTTCAGAGACCGCTCGGCGGCTGTATGAAAGCTATGCCGCGTCCCCACCCATCCTGGATTATCACTCGCACTTGCCCGCCAGCGATTTCGCCGAGGACCGCCGTTTCCGCAATCTGTTCGAGATTGCGCTGGAAGGCGATCACTACAAATGGCGAGTCATGAGGGCAAATGGCGTCTCCGAGCGCTACTGCACCGGCGACGCCTCGCCCAAGGAAAAATTCTTGGCTTGGGCGCGGACTGTGCCCTACACCCTTCGAAATCCGCTGTATCAGTGGACGCACCTGGAACTGAAGCGCTACTTCGGGATCGAAGAACTGCTCGACGAGCGCACGGCGGAAGCCATTTGGGATCGGGCGAATTCAATTCTCTCGCATAGCGATTTGACGGCCCGAGGCATTGTCCGAAAGTTCAAGGTCCGGGTCCTGTGCACCAGCGACGATCCCTGCGACGGTCTCGAAAGTCACACGATGGTGAACACCAGTGATTGTGGCTTTCGGATTTATCCAACATTTCGTCCGGATCGGTCGCTCCAGGTCTCGACGCCCGAGGCTTTTAATTCGTGGGTGAAGCGCCTGGAAGCGGTTAGCGGCACGGATATATCCGACCTTGCCGCTTTCTTGCGAGCTCTGGAAGTTCGACACAAATGTTTTCACGACGCGGGCTGTCGTCTATCCGATCACGGACTGGAACACTGCTATGCCAATCCTTGCAGTGAATCCCGCGCGGCTTCGATCTTTGCCACGGTGCGGTCCGGGGTGGCTGCCAGTCCCGAGGAGCACGAGGAATTCGCCGCCTTCATGATGCTATTTTTCGGACGTCTGGACGCGGCGAAGAATTGGACGAAACAACTGCACCTGGGGGCATTGCGCAACGTGAACAGGCGACGTCAGCGGGAACTCGGCGCCGACACTGGCTTCGATTCGATCGGCGACTGGCCGCAGTCCGCGTCGCTGAGCGGATATCTCAACCTGCTGGAGAGCGAGAACGCCTTGCCCAAGACAATTATCTACAACAGTAATCCCACCGATAATTACAGCTTCGCAACGGCGATCGGCAATTTCCAGGATTCGGCGATTGCGGGGAAAATCCAATTTGGCAGCGCCTGGTGGTTTCTCGATCAGAAGGAAGGCATCGAGTGGCAATTGAATGCGCTTTCTGCGACCGGATTATTGTCCCGCTTCATCGGCATGGTGACCGACTCCCGCTCGTTCATGTCGTTTCCCAGGCACGAATATTTTCGCCGTGTACTCTGTAATCTCCTCGGCGGCGAGATGGAACGAGGCGAGCTTCCTAATGACGAAGAGCTAATCGGCTGTGTGATCCAAGATATCTGCTTCAACAATGCCCGCGACTATCTGGGACTGGAACTCGGGCCCGAGCGAGCGGCAACAATGGCACCCGGACAGAAAGTCAGCCGGGCGGGGACCAGTCTGGGTGGCTGACCAAGTCGCTCCCGCTTCAAAGATCGATTGGATCAACCAATATCAGCCGTGCTTGACCGGGCACAATTGTCTGTCCGCGACGAAACCTGCTTGTTTCTGTGCCCCTATCTGCCTAGAATGCCTTCGTCGCCTTTGGCATTGACGATCATTCATGTTGCAACCGACATTCAGGGGAGGGGATGGGGGCTTTCCAGCCACGCGCTCGTCCGTCCTAGAAGGCGTTCGCAGCGGCGATACGGCAGAGCGAAGGCGGGCGCTCGAAACCGTTTGCCAAGAGTACTGGAAGCCGGTTTACAAATACGTGCGCTGGCGTTGGAGTCGTGGAGCTGAGGATGCTCAGGATATTACGCAGGGATTTTTCGCCGAAATGCTGGAGCGGGAACTGCTGAATCGTTTCGATGCCGGCAAGGGGCGGCTGCGGACCTACTTGCGCCTGTGCGTGGACAGCTTTCTGCTGAACGAAGACAAAGCGGCGCGCCGCCAGAAGCGCGGTGGAGCGGTCCAGCACCTGGCTCTTGATTTCGCTGCAGCCGAAGACGAGCTTGCCGGAGGCTGCATTGATGCTGCGGCGATTGCCTCTCCCGACTCCCTCGACCAATTCTTTGAGAAGGAATGGGTGCGCAGTCTTTTCACGCTGGCCGTTGAAGACTTGCGCACCCTTTGTATCGCGCAGGGGCGCGAGCGGACGTTCCAGCTTTTTGAGGCCTACGATCTTGACGGGGACGAGAATATTTCCTACGAGCAACTGGGTCAGCAGTACGGCGTTGCCGTCACTGCCGTAACCAACGGCCTGGCCTGGGCGCGTCGCGAGTTTCGCAAAATGGCGCTGGAACGCTTGCAGCGCATCTGCGGTAGCGATGAGGAATTCCAGCGAGAGACGAAAGCGGTGTTCGGCGGGGACGCGCAGTGAGGATTCGCAGAACTACGGCAAGAGGCTAGAGAAGCTGGGAGACGCCCGACCCTAAGAAAGCGCCCCATGAGACAACTTTCCGACAAGGCGCTCACACGACTGCGCAATGGTGCGGAGCTTCCCGACCTCAGCGGCACGCGCTACCGCTTGCTGGAGCGGGTGGCGCGCGGCGGCATGAGCGTAGTCTACGCGGCGCAAGACCGGGACCTGCAACGCCGTGTCGCCCTAAAAGTGCTCGAAACCCCGAGTTCCCAGGGCGAGCTGGCAGACCGGCTCATGCGCGAGGCGCGCGTGCTGGCGCGGCTTGAACATCCCGGAATCGTGCCCGTGCATGATGTCGGCAGGCTGCCCGACGGCCGTGTCTTTTACACGATGAAGTTTGTCGAGGGCCAACGCCTCGATCAATATATCGGGTCTCTAACCCCCACTTCGGATCGTTTGCGGCTGTTTCAGCGCATTTGTGACGCAGTAGCATTCGCACACGCTCGTGGGGTACTGCATCGTGATCTGAAGCCCGCCAACGTGATGGTCGGCTCCTTCGGCGAAGTTCTGGTCATGGACTGGGGACTGGCAAAAATCCTGAGCGGTGATGTCGAGACCGAAACGGGTACCGACCCTGCCAGTCCGCAGGGCCCTGGGAATGGCCGAAGCGGGACTACGGGTTCGGTAGTTACAGGTCATGGGAGGGTGATGGGCACGCCAGGATACATGTCGCCCGAGCAGGCGCGCGGCGAAGTTGAATCGCTGGACGCGCGCAGTGACATTTTCTCTCTTGGAGAACTTTTGCGATCTCTACTGAGCGAGAAACCATCCGATCGCTCGCTCGACGCGATCTGTGCCAAGGCATCGGCGCAAGAACGCGAGGGACGATACGCTACGGTGCAGGAACTGCTGTCGGACGTTTCACGATACCTGGACGGCCTGGCGGTTGAGGCGCGTCGCGAAAACATTTTCGAGAAGGTGGGACGGTTTTACCGCCGCTACCGATTCTTCATCCTATTGACGGCAGGGTATTTAGTCATGCGCGTACTTTTGCTTGTGCTTATTAAACCTTAGTGCTTAAAGGAATTTCAGATTCTGTTGTAAACAACTGCAGGAGACAAAATCGAGGGAAGTTTATGAACAAGATCCTGCTTGGTTTGCTGCTCGGTGCATTGCTTGGCGCCATTGACGGTAGTACGGCCTGGTTTTATCCCGAGGTACGCGCACAAATGGCGGGAATCATCGTAGGCTCGACCATCAAGGGACTGATTGCGGGAGTAGCGGCCGGGATCTTTGCCCGCAAGATAAATTCGCTGCCCCTCGGAATTTTGTTCGGTCTGGCCGTGGGGTTCGTGCTCGCATTCATGGTCGCGTACATGCAGCATGACCACTATCTCGCGATCATCCTTCCCGGGAGCATCGTCGGCATGGTCGTGGGATATGCCACCCAGAAGTATGGTATGACGTCGGCGACCGGGCGCTCGGGCTAGCTTTCAAAACAGGCTGAGCGCGGCGGGGTAGCCGAAGGCTGGGCGAAGCAGCGCCTGTTCGGGGGGTGTCGCCAAACCTTTCCCTTTACCGCATGGGAGGAGTGGTCCTCGTCACTCGGGAGAAATCTCCTCAATCGCAGCGGCAAATCTGGCAAGAATCTTGGCTGGGACTTATCGGAGTGGCTTGACCCTCTGTCCGCCGCGACGTTCGAGTTCTGGCAGCAAACAACCACCAGGGGCTCCTGATAATCGAAATCCCTCGACTGGTCCCCGGATTCGATGAACTCGTGTTTCCCCGGCTAACCGCCCTGTCATCTCCACAGTCGAATCGTCGCGTTGCGAGTTCATTTCGCACGCGGGGGCTCGATTATGTTGCGCTTCCGATTTGGTCAGACTTGCAAACCCCACGGTTCGAATTTTGCACCCAGAGCGGGTAAAGTTTTTGCCTTCTGTGGAGCTATTGCGTTCGGAAAGATCCACGCCGCCCAAACTCTCTTCCTGTTCAGCGTGTCCCTTCTCGCACTGACCAATGATGTGTGGGCCAAACACTCAGATGCGGTGCGAGAGATTCCGTTCAAACTTTATCAAAACCATTGGGTGATCGCGGTCGGATCGCTGGGCGGCTCCGAGCCAAGGAACCTGATGATCGATACAGGAACAAACCCGACCCTGGTGGATGATACAACCGCTGGCGAATTGGGATTGGAGCGGGTTAGCTGGTCCCTCGGGAGCACCAGCGTTGTCAATGGCTCGGTGCCAACCTATCACTCCATTCTGCCGACGCTGGACCTTGGACCGATACACCGTGAAGCGACGCCCGTGGGAGTGACTGATCTTTCGTGGTTACGGGGGCAGATCGGCATTCAGGTTGATGCCGTGATCGGGTTGGATGTGCTGGCGCAGCTCAACTTCCAGATTGACTATCAATCGAGAAGAATCAGTTTCGGTGCGATTCGAATTGCTCGGTCGGCTGTACCTATGGAGCAAGCCGATCGATTGTTGACCGTGCAAGCAACGCTAAACGGTGAACCAGCGAAATTAATGGTAGATACTGGTGGGTCCAGCGTCATTTTGTTTGCCCAAAGGCTGCCGCAATCGAGTTGGCGAACCCTCGGGACCACTGTGAAGTTGTCAAATATGGCCGGGAAGGCCGAGCTCCAGAAAGTTCAGTTGAAGGAACTTCGCATTGGGGAGACGAATCTGGGCGACAGCATCGCACTCGTCGGGAAAACGGCAATGTGCTGTAACTCCCAGGGAATCCTCGGGATATCTGCCGTGAAATTTAAACGCATTGGCTTCGACTTCAGACGGCAGCTGGTAGGATTCGAATTGCAGGATACCCCTGTTATGGAGTCGTTTGAGGTGCCAGCGTGCGAAACGCTATTTGAATCCCCGGTTTGCCGCACTGCGGCCGATAGCCTGAGAGTCATTGGAGTGCGATGAAAGAACGATACCGGAGACCCGGCAGGACTTGGTTACTCGCTCTTTATCTCCATCTCTTACAGAATTCACTGCGGCCGTCGTCTCCCGCTGGATTCTCAATGGAATACTGACACATATCGTGAGGCCGCCATGGGGAGGGCTTACGACCTCCAGGCTCTGATTCTGTCCGTAGAGGGATTCGAGCCGTTCCCGGGTGATTCTTAGACCTAACCCATTCGCCTGGAGAGTGTTCAGACTTCTGAGGCCCGGTCCGTTGTCGGTTATCTTCAATTGCAGGTCACCATTCTGGCGGTTCACGGTGATTCGAATCTCTCCACCGCCCTGCAGCTTCGAGATTCCGTGTTTCACCGCGTTGTCTACCAGGGGTTGCAGCAGCAGGTGAGGGACTTGCGCATCCAGTGTCTCCGGCGCAATGTCAAAAATCACGTTCATGCGCTCTTCAAAGCGAACTTTCTCGATGTCGAGGTAACAATTCACGAACTCGAGTTCACGATTCAGGGTCGTAATCTGAGTGCCCGCCGCTTCCAGACTGATTCTCAGCAGGTCGCTCAGACGGCTCATCATGCGATCGGCGGCATTTACGTCGGTTAGCATGAGCGCAGAAATCGAGTGCATCGTGTTGAACAGGAAGTGCGGCTGCAACTGGCTCTTCAGTGTCTGGAGGTGAGCTTTGGCGAGTTGTCCCTCAAGTTGAGTGGCGCGAAGTTCTCTCTCGCGGAACCTGTGGTAATACGACACAGCGTGCGCGATGAGTACGATTGGAATGTAAACCGAGGTTATGTCGTCGACCACGCTACTGAGGAACATGCTCCTGAGCACAGCCCAGGGCGCCACCCTAAAGGCGTGGGCGTGCGAGTCCCAGATCGCGGAGGTCCATTGGCGATGTGCCTGGTCCCAGTAGCCATACGGAGTCACGGCTCGGAGACAGATGTGTGCCAAGGTGAAAACGATGCCCGCCGCCAGATGCAGTAGCGATCTCTTCACCCAGTTACCGCGTTGCAGCGGGTAGCGAAGAGCGAATGCGAAAACGAAAGGCGTGAGAGGAGCGAAGGTGAGGATCTGGCTGAATTCCATGCCAGCAATCGAACTCAAGCGCATTCCATTATTCATCGGGCGATACAACTGGTAAATCGTGGCGGTGGCGGCGAGAGAGACGAACGTCCAGACGCCGAAGCTGGCTGCCCAAATCAAGGCGGGACGATTTGTGATCTGCACTTGGGAGTCGCCCGCTTCGTCACCCTCATTATCGCCGCCGATAGAATTGCCCCGCCGGGGTCGGCGAACCAACTCACCTCCGCAATGACGACAGACGAGCTGCTGACGGGATGCGCAATCAGCGCAGAATGTGCACTCAAAAGAGCAGATGTAGGCTTCGACGTCGGGCTGCAGGTCGCGCGCGCATCCTTCGCACGTGGTCTTCATATTCAATTGGCCTCGAGAAACAACCAATGCGGGGATGCAAACGTTCAACCTAAATCAAATTCGCCCCGACGGTCAGCGCAGGGACCGATCGCGAGGACGGCAGTTTGGAAGCTGCACGTAATATTGAACCACGCCGGCGTCCCTGGTGGGGGAAATTGCGACTTCGTAAAACCACGACTTATCCCTTAATAGGCACCACTCGTCCCTGAGGATTCCACTCGCCCTTTGATTCGACGGTGGAAAGTGCCAGACGTCACCTCCGGGACGCCAGCGTATGCGAGCGCGGTCAGGACGAGGAGCGCGGCGGACGAGCCCACAAAAACGTTTTTTCTGGGCGATAGCGCGAAACCATCGAGTCGATAACTCCTCGCTGTAGTAGAGAAGAACACGAACAACCAACACACCGGCACGGCGGCGAAGTGTGAAGTGTCTTGGCGGATAACGAGTCGGTGTGTCGCACGTCTATCTAACGTGTTTCACAACTCGGTGAATTGTTGGTGACGCATGAGCCTTGAATCCGCCGCCGCGGTTTCGCCGGAACAGCCAGCTGGCGCGGTCATCCGTACGATCATCGCAGATGATGAGCGGCTGGCTCGAGAAAAACTGCGCATTTTGCTGGCCTCGGAGGCGAACGTCAAACTCGTGGCTGAATGCAACGACGGTCAGCAGACCTTATCCGCCGTGCGCACCTACAGGGCGGATCTGCTTTTGCTCGATATACAGATGCCCGGGATGGATGGGTTCCAAGTGCTGAATGAACTTTCGGCGGAAGAGATGCCCGTAGTGGTCTTCACGTCTGCCTACGATCAGTACGCAATTCGCGCGTTTGAGGCTCACGCCCTCGATTATTTACTGAAACCGTTCGACCAGGAACGGCTGCACCATGCCATCGAGAGAGCGCGATGGGAGTTGCACAAGTCGCAGGATCACGAGATCACACATCGCATCCTCGATCTGCTCTCCCAGGTCAAGTCCGACATGCTGCCGGCGCCTTCGTCCGAGGGGCGCCTGGTAATCCGAGCAAAGGGTCGAGTCGTGTTCCTGAATCTGAGTGAGATTGACTGGATCGAGGCCTCGGCCAACTATGTCCGGCTGAACGTGGGCAAGGAGTCGCATCTGTTTCGAGAGACAATCGGCCGGATCTCCGAACGGCTGAATCCAAACCATTTCGTTCGCGTTCACCGCTCCACGATCGTCAACGTGCGGAAGATCAAGGAATTGATTCCCGTAAACAGCGGTGAATACATCGTGGTGTTGAAAAGCGGCAAGGAACTCTCCTGCAGCCGGAGTTTCCGGGCTGCGCTCGAAAGCATGATCGAGAAACATTCCTGATACGCGGCCCGATGTAGGGTGTCGCGTAGGCGGCTCAACTGGCTGGGACGTCCCTCTCGCTTTACCTGCGCACGACGCCGCGCTCGCACGTCTTATCAGCGTAGCGCCGCGACTGGTCCTACACACCTTGACATCGAACTTTGACGAATCTGAGTATGCCAGCTCTTTGAAGGTCGCGCATCCGAGGGCAAACCTCGTCTGACGCCAGCCGATTGGGAGCCTGTTCATGCGCGTTCTCAGGGCCATAGCTGTATTGGCCCAATATTCACCCTTCTGCCTGGCGCTTCTTCCTGGGCGCAATCTGCCGCGGCTTCCGTCCTCGGGTCAAGTGGCCGACCCCTTCCTGGTGACAAATTCTGGACGGTTCATCCCTGCGAGCCGGGTGATCGTCCCGAGCTCTTGTTTCTGTGATCGTAAACGTCTAAATAAAACACTCAGAGACAAAGAGAAAGTGAGACCGTCAGTTGACGATTGTCGGCGAACAGAGTGTGCGAGGCCGTCTGATGACTCTTCACCACGCGGAGAACGCATCGTGTGTTATGCCGATACCATCCGTCGTCGTAGATGGGAATCAGTGCTCGCGCACGGCTTTGTGCTCCATCCTTGATCGCGATCCAGAAATCAGTTTTCTGGGTCAGTTCGAAACCGAGAAGGAAGTGTTCGCGATTCTGCAAGAACATCCGCGTGTTCTTCTGTTTATGGACGCACAGATGCCGCGTCTAGACTGTTTCCATCTGCTTCGACACCTAGGATCTGCACCACCCCCGACCGTCATTCTGATCGCCTCCGACACTCGATATGTCATGGACGCCTTGCAATTACACGTATTCGGCTACTTGCTCCGACCGGTTTCCGAAAGTCTGGTGTGCGCTAACTTGGAGGCAGCCAAGAGACACCTCGAGTATGCGCGGGTAAGTAACTCACGATTTCCCCTGTGCGCGACCGGCGTTGTCGCCACCTCAGATCGACTGGTCATTAAATCCCGTGGACGCTTCATATTCTTAAGAAGCGGCGAGATTGACTGGATTGAGGCCCAAGGCAACTATGTTCGCATCCATGCGGGGTCGACGTCGTTTATTGAGCGCAAGACCATGGCGTCGCTCGAAGCTCAGCTTGATCCAACGAACTTCGCCCGAATACACAAATCCACCATCGTGAATCTCGACCAGATTCGTGAACTCAGGGTTTGGCCAACCGGAGAGTATGTCGTGTTCATGAGAAACGGCAAGGAACTGACTTTGACAAGGTACTATCGCGAGCGACTGTCAGGCCTTCTTGGTCACGAGCGTACCTCCGAGAGGCCGGCCGACAAACTTCTATGTCTGCACGGATAATAATTGGGGAAAGGGAAAGGGAAAGGGAAAGGGAATGACAATGGAATCTGACCGTGCACGTGCTGGTAAGTTTCCTGCGACTACCCTCGCCCTATTCGTCGGCGATCCTGGCTTCAGCCGGATGGGCTCTCAACCGACCACCGCCAAGCGCGGCGGCCCTCAGCGGAAACAACACTCTGGGCTTCCCCGTATTCTGCGAGGCGACCCAAGACCGTGGTGACTGTCGCCAAAGGGTCCTTATGGTTGGCGAGCACCGTGGGAGTTGTCCGCTGGATCAGATCGCGCACTTCTCGGGCGCATATGGGTCCGCTGGCTTCCATTAGAACTCTTCGACAGGAATCGGTGACGCCCTCCCCTCGACGGTAGGTCTTGCGCCCCATGAGCTTGATATCATTATCATGGTTTAGTATTCCCTCTCCGAAAAGCTTGGTCAATCCAACGATAGTCTGTTTCACCGCTCCGATGCGTCTGGTGAGCGCGGCACGCTGTCGCAGCAGTTCTGAAAGTTCCTCGTGCGCCTTTTCGACCACTTTTTCCACATGGAGCTTCGTGTCGGGTGACGAGTCACCGGCAAACGTCTCGACCATTGAATTGTGATCCATAGTAACTTTCGAAGCAGTACGTTGTTGCGAGCGGCGAGCGCAGCGCTGGCGGCCTCGCACTACTCGGAGAACGGAGACTGTGCAACGAGATCGCAGAAATTGTGCGGGTGAAAGTTCTGCACATAGCGTTCCCCAATGTCACGCATGAAGCTGCGGGACGCGCTTCGCGGGTGGCTGCGCACCACTTCCCCGCAGGTCTGGACAAAAGCGACCTTGAAACCCATCCTGGGAAACGCTTTCACGACCTCGGCGACGTCGGTCTTTTTGATTTGCGAAAAATCGGGTCCAAGCACATCGATTCCCGCTCCCGCGCCCACTAATGCAATCTCCGGTCGCTTGAACTGGCCGATGGCGGAAGCGTGCATCGCGATTCCATCCCACACGGTTTCGACTCCTTGTGTTTTGTATGCGCTCTCCTCGAGGAAGTGTTTCGCCGCCTCAGCGCCTTGAATCTCGAAAGGTAAGTCTCCCTGAAATCGCTCCGTTAGGCCCAAGTCGTGCAGGATGCACGCGAGGAAGAGAAGTTCCTGGTCGAAACGCTGTCCCAGAGCACGGCCGGTCAGGGATCCGAAAAGAAATGTTCGGACGGCATGGTTAAACAAGTAAGGAGGGTAGGTTAACTGCGCCAGTTCGACCGCCCTTCGAGCGATTTTCGAGTCCACAGTGCGAATCCCTGCCACAACCGGTGGCAATCGGGCCGCATCCGCTCGCTGCGCCGAAGCGCCTTGAGGGGCGGACCCGCGGAGTAGGGGCCATTTATCAGCCAGAGCTGCGCCCCTCACGGTGAGAGCTCCGAGTCCATTTACAAACTCACGTCTGTTCACTCTTAATTCCGGTGTCCGCGTTCCCTAAGGTCCGCAAGATAAGGCCTCCCATCGAGCGATCGGGTATCAGCTTAGTCCAGGGACGAACCCGCTATCAACAAAAGTGGACGAATACACTTGTTCTGGGGATAGGAACATTCTGCTGGCGAGTCGATGAACAGGGGTACCCCGCGAGTTGAACGAGGGGAGAGGTTGCGTTCTCCCCTCTGGTCGTCTTCCCGGCGGGTTCAGAACGTGAATTTTGCCACCAAAGCAATGGAGCGTGCGTTGCTGGCAAACACCGACCGAGGAACGTTAAAGTTTGCATTGCCCGGCGTAACGAAAGATTGGTAAGTGGTTCCCACCGATGAGAACCCAACCACATCATTCACCCCCAGGCCATAGCCAGGATTGCTGCCGGCGATATATTGTGGGTGATTGACGATGTTGGCGAATTGGGCGCCAAACCGGAATCTCATTCTTTCTGTGATGCCGATATCTTTGTAGACAGCCAGGTCGAAATTGTTCGTGCCCGGCGTTTCGAGGGTATTGCGGCCAAGGTTGGACAACGCTCCGAGGCCGGTGCGAATATATTGGGCATTTGGAGTGTTGGCCACATAAGCGACCACGTTGCCTGAATTAGGACCAGCCGTTGCTTTGAGGGCAGTGACATCGGTCCCTGTCCCCGGGATTCCACCGGGATTAAAGATCGCCCGGTCTCCGGCAGCATCACCGTTAAGGTTCGCATCTTGCTGTGCCTGCACCGTCACCCATTCTCCGGACTCGTAAGTGTAAACCGGACTAAATCCCCAGTTACCTACTACGTTTTTCATCAGCCAGTGTCGGTGTGTGAGGTAAGGCAGGTTATAGACCATCGCCAAGGTGAAGCGCTGAGCCCGGTCCAGAGCCGAGTTCGCCTTGTCCTGGTCGAAGTTAAAGAAATCTTCGGGCCGGCGAGGTGTTAAGTCGCTGGTGTGGAAGTCAGCCGTGCTGTTGTCAATGGTATGACTCCACGTATATGCGGCCTGGAACGTCAATCCATGACTAAACCGCCGAATGAGTCCAGCCTGCAATCCGTGATAAGTGGACCACCCGTCGGGAACAAATGCGGTGATAACTGGCGTGCAAGGAAGGCCCAGAGTTCCGTCCGCCTGCACCGAACATCCGAAGCCCGCGTTTGCGTATTGCGGAATGAAGATATCCCGCGTTCCCACTATCGGAGCACCGACAGAATCCAGACCCAGTGCCAGAGGAAGGGCGTTTAGCGTCGTCTGGTCCGGAGCCTGTAAATAGGTTGGCAAGAAATTTGCGGGAGTAACCGACGCCTGCAGGCCAAGAATATCCTGGAAATTCAGGTGGATGCCGCGCGTACCTACATAGTTGATCTCAGCTGTATAGTTCTTGCCGAAGGAGTGTTGAACTCCGAAGTTCCAGTTGATCGAATACGGATCTTTAACATTCGGAGTAATCCAGTTTGCAGTGCTCGCCAATGCCTGTGCCTTGGTCAGGGTGGTGATGCCGGTGCCGCCGCCGCCCGGCAGTCCTCCCCCAGCAATAAATCCAGGGGCCAGAGGGTCGAGCACGGTAGCGGTCGAACCAATTTGTGGCGGTACCCCAAGAATACCGATGTTGTCATAAAGGGTGTCATAGGCCAGGCCAAAGCCGCCACGAATTGATGTATCGCCTCGACCGCCGGGTGAGTAGGCGAAACCAAGCCGGGGCGCCCAATTATTTTTCGGAGCCCGGGGCTTATTGAACAGCAGCGGCTGATTGCCTGCCTGGGGAACGAGAATGCTCGGCGTGTTCGCGACCGCGTTCAGGGTCTGACGGTTTTCGCCCGTCGAAGTGGTCGTATATTCATAACGTACGCCGGCGTTTACACTCAAATGCTGATTCAGCCGCCAAGTGTCATTCGCGTACCAGTAAATGGCATTCTGGTTTCCGTAGTAGGTAGTCGACCCGGTGCTGCGCTGTCCAAAATTGTCCGGTGCAAAGTCTTCGAGATAAACCTGCGTGGCATTGTACTCGTAGTCGCCGCGCGAGCGCTGCGTGAAGCCCTGCGGCGAAATATACCAGCGGTACTCGGCTCCAAACTTCAGGTTGTGTTTGCCTTTCACGATGCTGATGTTGTCGACAAACTGGTAAAGGTTCTGGATGGTAAATTGTGGGGCATTCCCATTAGGGCCGATATTCAGACCGCTGCCCAGGTCATGTAGCAGAACATTGGGGAATGCATCCAAGCCCGGATACTTGAAATTGCCAGCTCCGTCAACCGAATCAAACCGATTGAATCCAAAACGGAATTCGTTGGTTAGCGAAGGCGTGAAAGTGTGGTACTCGCTGAGATTGATCAAGGCGAACGTATTCGCGTAAGGGGTAAAAAAAGCCTCCAATTGAGCCGCATTGTCCAGCAGGTGTTCCTTGTTATAGATGAATCTGCCGCGAAACTGATCCTTCTCCGAGAGATTGAAATCTACGCTCTGCACAAAGTTGGTCCAGTTGAGCCACGACGGTGGAACGATCGAGACGTTGCCAACTTCGACGCTGCCCGCCGCGCAGCTGCCGTTGGCAGGCGCGCTGAAGTTGCTGAACGTTTCTGCACCGCCGGCCGCCGTCCCGTTATAGGTAATGCAGCCACCGCCGGCTGGAGCAAGCGGGACGTATTGCTTGAAGATGGCAAGATTGGTTGCGCTCACGCCCGGATCGCCGGCGATTGCCGCCAGACCGGCCGCAGTTGGTGTTTGTACCGCTCCGCCGCCAACCGAAATGAAACCGACAGGATTGCGCTCGTAGTTCGTAAAGAAGAACAGCTTGCTCTTGATAATCGGTCCACCGAAGGTGAACCCATAACGATTGTTATCCAGCCGGGGATTCGACGTCAGACCCTGTTGTACCCAGGTCGCATCCACCGCATTGAGGTCGCGATTTCGGAAGTACTCGTAGACAGATCCGTGAAAACTGTTGGTGCCGCTCTTGACAGTAGTGTTGAACTGGCCGCCAGAGGAGTGGCCAAACTCGGAATTAAATTGATTGGATAGCAGAGTAAAATTCTCGACCGCATCTGGCGGAACTGTGATCAACGTTCCGGTGACACTCTTGAGGTTGTTATCCACGCCCTCGACCGTGAAGTTGTTATCACGGGGACGCTGGCCTCCCACCGACGGGCCGACGCCATCTCCCATGGCACTCGCGTTGGTCACGCCTGGACTCAATAGCGAGAGATTTAGAACGCCGGCGCCGGCACCGCCGGCGGAGGTGAGACCCAAATCCTGTGACAGACGATCCGTGTAGGTGGACTGTAGCTGCGCAGTCGTGGTGTCGACTGGCGGAGCTGCACCTGAAACCTCAACTGTTGTCGAGTTGCTGCCAACTTCCAGCTTTACGTTCGTGGTGCCGGTTTTGTTAATGTCGACCGGAATGTTCTCGACGGTCACAGTCCGGAAATTCGGAGCGCTCACCGTGATTCTATAAGTGCCCGCCGGCAGATCGCGGATGAGGTAGTCGCCGAACCCTTTGGTCACAGTAGTAACCTTCTGGTTGGTTGCGAGATTTACCGCTTCTACGGTCGCCTCACTGACGGCCGCTCCGGAAGGATCTACAACCGTACCCCGCAAATTGCCGCTGACGGCCTGGGCAAGCGCACTGGCACAGCTCAAGGCTAGGGCGAGACATAGCGCTAGGCCGAGAGCCAAAACTCTGGCGTTACTCACTGTCGTTGTACGAGTCATGAGTTTCTCCTGAAGATTTGATCGAGATGGATTGGTCACAATTGCATACCTGCTCAGTACGAACGGTTTTGCGATCCTGAACAGGATTCCCGCGCCGCGCGTGCCGTCCGGCTCAACCGAGAAGCGCTCTGACGACGATCATCGGACTCCACTCTTCGCGACGGCGCGATACAGATCATGGGAGTCGTCTACACTCAGAGTTCCGAAAGGACGGCTCGCGGCAGGGTTTGGGATGTCCCTACAGAGAACGGGGGCGAAAGGCGGGGCACAGGGTCCTGTGTACGGCAAGGTTGCTGCGCTGCGACCGCAGTCCGACGCAGAAAGCGGCCGATCGTACGGGAAATCATAGGGAAGCTCTACATCTCTACGTTTCTTGGGATACTTGTTTTCCTTACGTTGACTTGGCTTTGACCCGGAGTCGTCGGCTTCTGCGCCCCAAAAGGAAAACATCCGCTGTTAGGAAGCGGCAGAAATCGTTTCACCGGCGGTTGGCGGGGTGGTAGGGAGTCTGAGGACGAACCGACATACCTCGGCCAGACTCGAGCATGTGCGATTCTGCAGCGGCGTCCGCGTCCATGTTCGCCCCTGCGCCTTTGAAATCAGCAAAAACCGTGTTCAATCCTACGATCGTTCGCCGGATCATAGCGATCCGCTTCACAATGGCAGAGCGTTGCTGCAACAGCTGCTTCAGCTGAGATTGAACGAGACCTACGGTCTGCCGCACCTCGGGCGTCGTCCTATCTTGCACTTCCATAGCATTGGTCAAATCGTCGCCAGGACACATCGCGGCTCCTCATCTTAAAGGTTGCACTCACGAACCGTGCGCATGTGTGTTGCCGTGCCTCTTGCACTTCATGGACATGTAGATAGATAACACTGTTTGTGGAAGTTGTAGCAGGCGATGGGACCAACACAGTGTTTGAGGGACGACTAGTTACTTATCCAAACTTATCCAAAGGCATGAAAAATAAATTGTCGATCTTTAGGCGGCCACCCAGGGCGCAGTAAGCTTCGAACGTACAACGGCTAGGTCAAGGTGCCGCACCTCCCAAAGCCTTGGTCGGATAGCGGGCGGAGGAAACGCACATTTTGGCCTTGTGGCTCCGCCAACGACAACAATCGCACGAAAATGGGCAGAATTCCGAGTTCGCAGTGGAAATGACTCTCGGTGGGACCGATAGCGGAAGCTTGGCCGAAGATGGTTGCCCGCCCCCCCGAGCTTGGAAACCCGCACCATTCGCGGGTTTTAACATTTCCAAAGCGACGACGACGGCGGGCTGCTGACAGCGACAACGAGCAGCCCCACTAAAATCGGGGTCGCTTACATTACAGATTCCTGCACAGAACCGGATTTAGAGGCAAAGCCCAACCTCGTGGCCTGACCTGCTCAAAATCCGTGGCAACAGGGACGGAGCAGATTCCAACGAGCGATGAGGGAACGGCCCAATGGCCAACCGCCGCACTTCCCAGAATAATGCGACCTTTAGCGGAATGGGATCATCAATCTTTGAGTAGCGCCGGCCCGCAACCCACACCGAGTTGGTGTATCGGAAAAGGGCATGAACCATACCGCACGTGTTATCGAGCGTGAAACGAGCAGCCATCGCTATGAGGCGGTGATGCGCATCAGTGAGGCGATGGCGGCTTGCCGTGAACCTGAAGAACTGGCCGGCACTCTCGCCGATGAAGTTGGCAAGCTCCTGCATTTTGAGCACCTGTACCTGGTTGTGTTGAAGGAGGACTCCGGGGAAATCGAGTACCTTCTGTGGGGCAAGGGCCCGCTCCCCGTCCCGGACCTGCCGGCGGAACAGTTGCCAGCTTGGGCGGCTGTGCGCAGTGGGCAGCCACAGCATACTGCCGATTGGGATACCGAGCAGCGATTTCCGCAATTCAAGGAGTGGGCCCGGAAAATGGGGCTCGGGTCGGGGGTCCGCGTACCGTTGACAACGCCGCATCGGCGACTGGGTGTATTGGGAGTCAGCCGCGACACCGTGGACCCATTCAGTGAGGAAGACATAGGCTTCCTCCGGCTGGTCGGGCGTGTCGTCGCCTTCGCGCTTGATGATGGTTTGAATCTGAGGCGCGCGCAGAGTGCGCAGGCGTGCCTACAAAGTCAAAACGAGCGCCTCCAATTGCTTCTGAACCTAACCAATCGAATCACATCGAGTCTTCGGCTTCGGGAACTGTTACGTGCCGTCGCAGCTAACATTCGCGAGGTCATGCAGTGTGATGCGGTTGCAGTTTCGCTCGTAGATTCGGATTCATGCACCTCCAAGTTATATGTCCTTGATTTTCCTCAGGGCAAAGGCTTCATTAAGGAGGAGCGGGTCCTCGCCATAGCCGGCGCCGCCAAGCGCGTTCTGGAGACACTGAAGCCAGCAGTTGTTCACAGGGGCGATCCTTCCGAAGTCCCCCCTGAGGTCTACCATGAAGTGGTCGCCGAAGGCCTGGAGAGCATCTGTCTGATTCCGCTGATTAATCGGGGTCGAGCCCTCGGAATTCTGACCATTGCACGGACTAGCGAAATTCCTTTCACCCCATACAATGTCGAATTTCTGACCCAAGCCGCGGGACAGATAGCAATCGCCATCGAAAATGCCTTGGCATACCACGAGATTTCGGAACTTAAGGACAAGCTCGCGCAGGAAAAGTTGTACCTCGAAGAAGAGATCCGCGGCGAGATGAACTTCGAGAATATCGTTGGAAACAGCCCGACATTAAAACACGTTCTGGAACTGGTTGAGACCGTCGCTCCAAACGACTCTACAGTCCTGCTGCTTGGCGAGACCGGTACGGGCAAGGAATTGATCGCTCGCGCCATCCACGACCGCAGCCGACGCAAGGATCGCACGTTTGTAAAGATGAACTGTGCCGCCATTCCAACGGGGCTACTGGAAAGCGAGCTATTCGGGCACGAAAAAGGAGCGTTCACCGGTGCCATCGCGCAGAAAGTCGGGCGGCTGGACTTAGCCGATCAGGGAACCCTCTTCCTGGATGAAGTGGGGGACATCCCGATCGAGATTCAACCAAAATTGCTGCGCGCTCTGCAGGAACGAGAGTTCGAGCGTCTGGGCAGCACCCATACCCGCAAAGTGAACGTACGGCTGGTGGCGGCGACCAATCGCGATCTGGAAGAGATGATTGCCAAAAAGGAATTCCGCAGCGATTTGTACTATCGCCTCAACGTATTTCCGATCCGCATACCGCCCTTGCGGGAGCGCAGGGAAGATATTCCTCTGCTGGTGAGCTACTTTGTACAAAAGTTTGCCAAGCAAATGCAGAAGAACATCGAAGGTATTTCACCGGCCGTCATGAAAGGGCTGACAGCATGGGAATGGCCGGGTAACATCCGCGAGCTGGAAAATTTCATCGAGCGTTCCGTGATCCTGACCCGCGGCAAATCGCTGGAAGCGCCGCTGGCAGAACTTCGCAGATCGAACGCTCAGGAACCCGCTGTTACGATGCAGGGCTCCGGCCAGCAAGACATTGCCCGAATCGTGAAAGAGACCCTCGATGTTCTCAATGGGAACAAGACTGCGGCCGATGAAAGGGCCCAGAAGCAACGCGAGGAAATTGTGCGCGCACTTGGCGAAAGCAAGGGGCGCGTTGGCGGTGCCGACGGAGCTGCTGCACTCATGGGTATCAATCGCACCACGCTTCTGTCACGCATGAAGAAATTCGGTATCGACCCCGGTCAGTACGCTTAACCGGGTTCCCGATCGGGGAGCTTCCCTCCCATAGCCTTAACAACTAGATTGATCTCTAGGCTAGGGATTCAAAATGTTTTTTCTCGACCATATTCCTCTCTATCGGACGCATTCTGCTAATGTGCGACCAAATTCCGATTCAGCCTGATTGCGGTTTCAATCTTCTCCGGGCACCAACCGAGGCGGGAACGGGATCGAGTTGCGAAGACCGAAAACCACTCATAATCCGAAAAGTGCGGGGATTGGAAAGACAGATCAAACGAACACCCCAATCTTCTTCGGGTGTTTCTAAGTTGTAAAGGAAAGCGAAACGGTTCGTTTCTTTCTTGGTCCCTCTCGGTCCCTCTCGGTCCCTCGCAAACTCCCCTGGCATCACAATTGGGTGAGTCTTCCGCCCGATTGCCGCATCTCAAACTCATATCTGCGCCCCGGATGCCGCGAACCCAGATTGTATGCTCGGTGAGACTCAAACACCTCATTTTATCGACGGGCTGTATGAAAAGCTGATTGAGGGAGGTGTCGGCTACTTCTTTCCCTCGGCAAAGTTTGAGTCGATCAAGCGCGATCCTGCCTCGACGCAAGAGCGAGTCACTTTAGGATCCGACGACCGGTCAGTAACCATGCACTGGCTCGGGTCGCAGTGTTCGTTGACCCGCGACAAGCCCTTTTCAGACTCCGAGATAAGACTTCTTACCAGCATCGGCGCGGTGTTAGGTGCGCGCTATCGAATGATCCTGGATGCAGATCGAGTCGAGCAGCGATTCGAACTATTCCGCGGCCTGCCCGAAGACCGCTATGTTTCAGCATACGTAGACCGAGCACCATATAGCGAATTGGTGTGGAAGGGACCGGATCGCGTCGAAGATGCGATTGAGGTCCTGCGCACGACTTCCTTGAGCACCTACGAGAACCGGCGCATCTCCACGGGAGCGCTGCTGTTCGGAAGAATGCCGGATCCGTGCCACGAGCTGCCCGCCAGACCTCCGGGCGCCTTACGTTATTCTCCCGCGTTGACCTCGATTCGCACTTTCTATCGCTTGGGTGACGGACTCCAAACTCTCGCGTTGGTCGATGAAAACGGCTTTCTGGCCGAGATCGTGGATGTCGAGCAATGGGCTCAGCTTTACTCCGATATTCCTCTGCCAGTGCCCAGCACTGCGCGATATCAAACTCATAGCCGGGCCACATTGTGCGGCGGTCATGTATGCATGATCCTAACCCCTAACGGAGAAATGAAGATCATTGCCGATGGCGTACAAATCTTCCGATTCTGGGACGGCCGATGGAGGCTCACGGATGCCGAGCGCAAATATCGACTGTGGGTCGAAGCTCTGGGGAATCCGGAACTAGCAGAACGCCTGTTTGTTGCCGCCCTCAACCTGGCCGAAGATCGGCGAGGTGGGCTTCTGGTTGTCCTTGATTACCCTGGGAACGCACGCAAGCTGGTTTCAGTGACTGATCTGGTTAGCCACTTGCCTGGCAACGGTCAGCAATCCCTGACCGGCACAAAAGACCAGTTGCATTACTTGTTGCATCAGAAACGGATGCTCGAGGTGCCCGGTTCGGTTTTAGAAACGATCGCGCGTATCGATGGTGCGATTGTGTTGGACCAGAACGCCCAGCTGCTGGCTTTTGGGGCCATTCTGCGGCACCGCGATTTGTCCGTGCTGCACCCCGAGAATATTGAAGGGGGGCGTACGACGGCGGCCATCGCCGCCTCCGAGTTTGGCAACGTTCTCAAGATAAGTGAAGACGGCCTGATTTCATTTTTTCAAAGAGGCAAATGCGTTTGGGATGTCTAAAACCGCAGAACCTGCCGCAGCATATGGATAGAAAAATGCTGAAGGCGTGGGGGCCAAGATCCCGATTTCTCTCGTTGAGGCCACGGGTAACAGAGCGCCAGAGCCTGGAGAATGTCCAGACCGCGACAGCACAGCGCCCCGTTGGCTGATCGGTGAAGTCGCAGGATCTTGACCCCCCTCAGAAGACTGTCAAACCTGTTTTCGACATTCGTCAATTCTCAACACCGGACTTCCACTACCCGTGTTGCAAACTCATTGACTTACAGCTGGTCGGTTTGGCACGGGTGTTGCCCTTACAACTGATGAGGAAAAGGGTCATTCTCAGGACCGTAGTCGCCGAGTTCCGCAAGCTGGGCCGCAGTTGAACGAAGCCCTTGAGGCTGCGCCCTAAGCTACGCGTCGAAGCGGCAATCGAAAGCTTCTGGAGTGAGAAGAAAGGCCGTTGAAATGAAAAACAAGCTGGTTGTCATAATAGCCCTATGCATCGTTATTCCATCCGTCGCGCTGTGTGCTGCCGACGACGCCAAGGCGAATGGTCAAATTAGGGTCTCTCGGTCGCCTATTGCTGACTCTGAGAACTCGAGTTTGACAATCCAGTCAACGGGTCCGGATGTGAGGACGAGTGAGCAGCAGGAAAAACCCGAGGACTACGAGGGGGCGATGATGGCGATCACCCAGAGGTTCTCAGCCACACTCGCAGCGATTGCCGAGGCCGTGCAACAAGGAAAAATCAGCAGCAACCAAGGCAAGGAGATGAGCGCCGAGCAATATCAGCTGACACAAATGCAGTTTGAATTGCTGAGCCTGTGGCGTGAAATCGAGCAAGAAGGCGTGGCGCAAATCCCCGATGCTCCGGCAAAACCCGCTCCGACTCAGGACAGCGAGATCGTGATGGTGGCTCTCCCCTTCTCGTCTCTTCAGCTGAATCCTTCCCTCTCTGGATATCTGAGCCTAACGCCCCCACAGGTTGCAGCCATCCAGAAGGTGATGGTGCTCGAACGGCAGAGTCGACAGCCCCTTATGACAGAGCTGCGCATCACGAGGGAGAAGCTGCTTGCAATCGGCAGTGATCGTATGAACGAAAAAGAGATCAAAAGCCTTGCCCAGGCCGAGGCGGCTCTACTGGCGAAACTGATCGTAGCCAACGCTCGCATGCAGTCCAAAATCTACCGAATTCTCAGTCCTGACCAGCAAAAGAAACTCGCTGATCTCGAACGAACCCAGGGATCATCAGCCGCAATAGAAGGTCAATAGCGAGCGGATTAAATCAGCTCATCGTAAGCCGAGTGCCAACATGGTCTTGAATGCCGTCGCCTTCGCTATCTTTAGTCTTTGCTCAAAATACCCTGTGCCCTGGACGCTGATTTCTGATCCAGTCTCTTGCGCGATCGCTAGTCATGGACTGTCATGCTGCAACGCGCACAACGCTTGCCAGTGTCAGCTTTACGAAGCATCTAGTTATGCTCCCGTTTGTGCTGCTCTGCGAACGCTCCTTGCCCGCGTTTCTCGGCGGCTATCACTGCGGTTGCGATGTTCATTGCAGCCAGAATCAGGACTTCTTGTAGCGTGAACCCGCGAGTTGTGATTTTCCACATAACCACCTCACAACGGAATTCGAACCGTCGCATCTCAACTCAAGCAACTTCTGTACCAAACGGAGTGCATCCATGCCACCGAACAAAACAGAGCCGATCGGCACAGGCTCGCTGACGCAGCACTGTCGAAAGTTGAAAGTGTCAGGCGCTCATCGACACTAGAGGCATCTGCAGGCAAGAATGGGTGCTATCGGAGGAGCCGTCACTCCATCACTTCATCACTCCATCACTCCATCGGTTGCACGCCGGTACACTCTCGCATGAGAGGGGAGGGATCAATCTCCCGCAGTAGGCATGGCTACACAGCCTCGCGGTCTCTGATTCCCACTCCGACATGGGTTCGGATGGAAGCGGGTTTCATATCGCTCATCCCGGAGCTTTTGTAGCTGGGCCGCAACTCTAAGGTCGGGATCGCGCCAATAGGTAACCGAAATGAAGTTTCGAGAACCTTTTCGAATGGGGATGCTGATCAAATCACAATCGGAATATGAGGACCACAGGTGTTGTCCGTCTCGAACTTCTTGGCTCCTGGCCGAAATAGTCAGAGTGTAGTCCGAATCTGCGTTCGCAATAATGTCGAGTTTATAGGTTCCGCTTAGCGCTCCACAGACTTCGACCAATCCGCGACATGCATCCTTGCCGTCCGACTCATCACAATCAATCGAGCCTTGGGCCACGGGCAATTCCTGCCAGCCACGTTTTGTGAGCGGATCGAAACCAATGCGGCGTCCGCGCGGATCGGTTAAAACTATCCCTATGGTTGGCGGACCACTGTTATGGGTATGAAAAGCGATATCGAGTTGGCCAAGTGCAAAGCAGTCCCCTGCATCGTTAGGATCTCGTTCAACCTGCACTTCGCGTGTGTTTACGGCCGACACAAATGCAACATCACGCGGATGCACATCGCCGAAAACTGCCCTTGGAGCGAGTATGAGCAATGAGAATATCGTCACAATCCCAATATTGGTCACAGAAGCCACGTTCGTAAGCCTTGGGCATCGAATATTTCGCGGGGGAACATCGTCTTGTAGCCGATGGTTCGATCCCAATCGTGCAATCGCAATCGCGCTGCCACATGGATGAAACAAATACTGATTTAAGACATGCGGGCGGGAGTCTGTGCAGGCAGCCAAGTGACCCTGGATGTCAGTTATTGGGTGTCAGTTATTTGACACCAGGCGGGCCCATCCCTAATCTTCGTCGCTGTTTCGGAAGCGAAAGCCACTGTTGTGACGGGATGTCAACGGCCTTCGACACTTTCAACCCGTCAACCCAACCCCCCCCAGCCCATCTATTCCGCCGGCCCTGTGTTTCCAGCAAATTACGGGTCCACAGCCTTTAACTCCGTTTTGGCATGTCGGTTGCTGTTGGTCCTTCGCTGGAGGTAAAGAGCCATGACTCCACAAATCAGCCAAGCGGCAGCCAAGCAAATCGAGTCCGAGCTCGATCGGCTTACGTATTCCGCCTATTTGTTGACACTCGACCCCGGAGTGGCCGTTTCAGTCGTGATGACGGCGATTGATGGATCGCTCGAGGAAATCACCACCGGACCAGATTTGCTCGAACGAACGGTCGAACTCGCGTTAGAACAGTTACGCAGCGAATCCGGAACGGAAGGGGATGGTGAGTCATCGGCCTTCGATGCTGTGCTTTACGGACATTCCGCTGCGATCAACTCAACCCCATTTCAATCGTTCTTGGACCTGAGCGGCAACCCCATACTGCTGCTCGATTCCACTTCCCGCATAGCCTTCGTTCTGCACCATGTGCTCGGGTACAAGCTTGCGGAAGCGGCTGCGAAGGCGCAGATGGACGAGACAGAATATCGCGCGCAGTTGCGAAAGGCCTACCTGCGGTTGGCATCGTTTCACTTTGAGGGGCAGGTCTCAGGCGGCAAATTTCTCGAGGAGCCGGCGCTGGCCTAGGAGAAAAACCATGAGCTGGCTGAGTTGGATTTTGGCGTACTTGTTTGATTGCGTCCATCCACACACCACCTGGCCGCGCCGTCACCGGGCTGGATTCGCGTATGTCGCGTGCCTCGATTGCGGCAGAGAGTTGCCCTATTCGCTGGATCGCATGAGGATCGTAAACAGAGTGGAGCTTCGGCGAAATGGAACTGTCGCGCTGGTCAAAACAACTTGATCGTTCGCAGCGATGGAACTGTGGCCCCATGTTTTCCCCTGTATTCCGCCTCGTTCGATTGGGGCAACATCGATCCGTTCTCCATTGAATCGCGAGCAGCTGGCGAATAGGAAGAGGACTTGCCAAAAACACTGCTTCTCCCCGTTGCACCACAATCTTGCCTACTGCTCCAGGACGCGCGCGCGTCATCCGGTGGATGTGGGAGAAGGTGAAGCGGGGGTTCCGGTGCGGTGTTCGCAGCTTTGAAGCCTGAAATGCAACATCGTGGTTAGACGGGATTTGCTGTCCGACGGAGTTCCGCGGTCGGGTCACAACTTGCGCTGCGGAATCACGGTTCTGACAGGTTCAATCTTTGGGGTTGCCGTAGGGATTTTCTTCTCGACTGTCACTGCGCTGTCATTTGCCTTCGACACTTTCGACTTTCGACACTGCTGCTCGCATTCACAGTGCTCAAATTCAACGACTTAGCTCGAATTGCGATTTGGCATGTTCCTTGCCTTTACACAAAGACATAAGGACAATCGCATGTCAATTTTCTCTCCCTTGCGTTCTACGATCGTTCTAGCCATGGCCTTGCTGCTTTCGGTAACCATGCATGGACAGAGCTTGCCAGGCGCGCAATCTAAGCCAGGAAAGCTAGTAGGAACGGTTACCGATGCGAACGGTGATCCGGTGCCCAATGCGACGGTTGTTCTCGAGACTCCGGAAAGCAATGATCGTCGTACCCTGGTCACCCCCGAAAGCGGGTTTTTCGAATTTGCTGAGGTAAAGCCAGCCACTCCTTACGAAATCAAGGTCAACGCAAAAGATTTCGCGGACTGGACATCTTCCACCATCACCATAAATCCCGGACAATTCAAAATTGTTACCGGCATCCAGCTCCGGATTGAGACTGAGCGGACAACGGTCGACGTTCATTACGATCCTGTGGAAGCCGCAACTGAGCAGTTCAAGTCCGAGGAACGGCAGCGCGTTTTCGGATTCATTCCAAACTTCTACGTTTCTTACGAGAGTGATCCGGCGCCACTGACCGCGAAGATGAAATTCAAGCTCGCCCTCAAGGTGTCCACTGATCCGGTTACCGCTTCCGGTGTCGCCTTGATTTCTGCCTCTAGGCAAGCCGCGAATACTCCGAAATACGGCCAAGGCTGGGGGCCTTATGGAGAGCGATTTGGCTCTACTGCCGCCGATGGTTTCTCTGACATCATGATCGGCGGCGCCATACTGCCTTCACTGTTGCACCAGGACCCACGCTACTTCTTTCAGGGAACTGGCACGACCGCTTCCCGAATCCGCCATGCGATGTTCAGTCCGTTTGTCGCGAAGGGGGATAACGGAGAGTGGCAGCCGAACTATTCGAGTTTAGGGGGAGATTTGGCGTCATCGGCTCTCGCAAACCTTTACTATCCCCAAGCCAATCGTGGTGCCGGACTCGTGTTCGGAAATTTTGCGATTGGCACGGCTGAACGAATTGGCGCAACCCTCGCTCAAGAGTTCCTTTTGGGCAAGTTCACCCGAAGGGGTGGTCACATGAAGTAAGCGCGGGATGACGAGACTCTCCACCCGGGCGCGAGCACCAGGAACCTGCTGGCGACTTGCGACTCTTCCATTACGCCCGCCTAAAACTCCCGCCCTACCGGCCCGGGCTTTATTGCCCGGGCTCCTGCCTCTTGTATGGACCCGATCCCGATCGGGGACGCAGAAGTCAGAGACGCCTTCGACAATTTCAACTCTCGACAACCAGTCTGAAAAACCAGCATTTGCAATCCTTGCACTTAGAGCGCCGGAGGTTTGGCAAGCTTCTTGCCTGCGTCCCTACGTTACCGAAAGGACCCATGCTGAAGATCTCGATCATTGAGAGCCACACTCGGCGGCGGTTGATTGTGGAGGGCAAGCTAGTTGGGCCCTGGGCGGCAGAGCTAAGGGGTGCGTGCGAAAGGGCGAATGCAGACCTTTTCGGCCGCAAACTCGTTATCGATATGAAGCATGTAACGGCAATTAGTCGGGAAGGCGAGAACGTGTTGTTTGAATTGATTCAGCAAGGGGTCAAATTTCGCTGCCGCGGTGTGTTCACGAAGCTGGTTTTGAAGCAGGTCGCCCGCCGCGCAAACGGCGACCCTGGGAAGGCGGAGAAATGAAGGAGCAGGACCGCAATCAAGTTCGCAGAAACGAGCCAAATCCATACGCGACTCGCGAGGACTTTATCAAGGTGTTTCACGAGGATAGGTATGGTCTTTGTCAGCTTTCATTTCTGCTTACCGGAGATCACGAAAAGGCAGAAAAGTGCTTTGTAGCCGGTATTGAGGATTGTGTTAAAGAGAACCGCGTGTTTCGGGATTGGGCACGTTCCTGGGCGAAGCGCATTATCGTCGAAAACGCAATTCGTGAGCTGAAGCCCCGCCCGAGCCTCCCTAGCTCTTCTCCGTCTGCGACCGTTTTCTCGCCCAGCGAGCAGTCAAGCGGTTCAGGTAGTCAGTTCGACCCGGAAACATTATTAGGGCTTGGAGATTTCGAGCGGTTTGTTTTCGTGATGTCGGTTGTGGAGAACTATTCGCACCACGAATGCGCCCTCCTTCTCGGTTGCTCGGTCTTGGAGATCCGGCAAGCTCGCCTCCATGCTCTTGACGAGCTGGCCAGCTCAGGCCAAGTGGTTTCTTTCGCACCGTAACTTTTGACCTAAGGTTGGCGGCAATCATAAGTCAAAGTCCGAGTCTAGGTCTCGTCATCGATGCCGGCGGCTCCATGGTCTTCCGCAATCCGACGCTCCACCGCCCTTTTTACTCGTCCTAACCTATGTGCGCATGCCATGCCGGCGCGAATGTCCGTCCGCCGAGAGCACTCTCATTCCCGGGATGATTCACGTCTCTCTTAGGTTTCGTCCGCGTGAGCTGTCAGTTTCTGCTTTCAACAGGTTCGACTCGGTTCGACGCTTTCAACTCGGCTGGCTCTCCGCCCCGCTGAGAATCCATTGAGATAAGGCTTTTTTTGTTTGGCACGCACCTTGCATTGATCACGTCAGGAAGGAAACATGTTGATGGACTGTGTGATTGGTTCCAATCAACGCCGGTTGCTCTGGGACAGCAGGCCCGTCGCTCGTGGGGCGGCCGACTGAAAGGAAGGACAACAGGATGCCAAACACCAATGCATACGTCGCGGCTGACGGACTTCTCGAAATGCCTGGCAGAGAGGGAATAACTCAGGCATTTAAGCACATTTTATCAACCCGCCTCGCATCCTTTTACAGGAAGGCCTATCGGATGCTGGGGAACCGAGCGGACGCCGAGGACGCGGTTCAGGACGCTCTTCTCGCGGCCTATGCGCACTTGGATCAGTTCAAGGGACAATCAGAGATGTCCACCTGGGTAACCGCCATTGTGCATAATTGCGCCCTAATGCAACTGCGGAAGCGGCGACGTCGCGTCTACGTGTCTCTGGACGAGCCAACGGGAGAACCTGAGGCGGTTTCGAGATCGGAGCAACTGGCAGATCACAGGCCTAATCCCGAGGATGAGTGTCAACATTTTGAGCTAAGTATGCGCTTGACCCAGTTTTATTCTCAGCTTTCGCCAACGCTGAGTAGAACATTTCGGCTGCGCGATATTGAAGGTTTATCGATCCGTGAAACTGCGCGGATTTTGAGAATTCCTCGCGGCACTGTGAAGGCTCAGTCAGCACGTGCACGAAAGAGACTCAAGCAGTTAATGCAGCGGGCGCTCAGGCCACGCTCTCTTAGGTCGGTCCAAGAATCAACCGGTATCAAATGCAAAGCAGCCAATGCACTAACAAGAACGTCTTATGCTGACAAACCCCGAGCCAGATCGGAATATAGAAGAACTGAATGACGACGAGATCTATGCTGCGATTCGCTACCTTGAGCTGGACCCAAGAAGCGCAAGTAAGCACAGCGACGATACCGCCACAACCGAGGAGAATGACCATAACGGCGTCCTGATCTGCGGCTGTTTATACATCGCGGTTTTAGGTTGCCTGGCCGTCTTCTGGCTGTACTGCAGGTGAGGCTGGTTTCTGGCAAGTTCTGAAAATGAGATTGATTGGTCGATCTTGGGACCCAGCCAGCACTTTGGCGCTGCCGGCCATCTTTGGCTCAATTACGGGCGCACTGGCCTCCGGTGTGAGCACCCGGATCACGCAAAGACACCAGGATCGACGGGACATTCCGGCTAAGCGAATTTTCTACCGCGAACGGTTGTATTCGGATTTCATCAATGAAAACGCGCACCCCTGGCTGATGCCATCCAACATAATCTGCAAGACCCGAGTAAGCTCAGTCCGACCTATGCACTTCTGAGCCGTATACGTTTGAGGCCCTCACTCGACCTCCTCCTGAGCGCCGAATAGGTTATTCAGCACATCACTAACTTAACCACCTATTCAAAGCCCAACCTAGCTGCAGGAGGAAATTCAATCCAGGCGGCCAAGCGCCAGGACCCTTTGCGCGAGTTCAACAACATTTGCCGGGCTGAGCTTGAAACGATGCAAAACCAACTCCGATAGAGTTCCAAGCGTCCAAGCATGGAATCGCGGACCCACTTCACTTTTCTTGGTTCATCGTTCTGCTCGAAGCTAATGTCTGTCGGCCGGTCTCAACACGTTTCGACACTCTTTCGACACTTATGAACTACCTCGTGCAGCCATCTTTAGATTTAGATTTCAATGACTTACTCAAACACGACATTTGGCCCGAGCCGTGCCTTGTCTCGGAGTGACTGGAACGGAAATTCCAATCGGAGTTCGGAGACATGGCAAACGCAAAGGCTTTTTCCCTTACGCCGCGAGCTTTTTGTTCTGTTCCTTTCGTTGAGCTGCGACAGCTGCGACAGACGCTCCCCAGCCGGATATCGATCATCTCGCCATTCGTCGAACAACTCATGTGTTTCATTGCCAGGTTCCGAAACAGTGACGGGAGCGAACTGGATATAGAAATGGCGCTGCGTGAAGCGCTCGCCAATGCCATCGTCCACGGCAACCAGCAGGATTCTCGCAAGTGTGTGTACGTCGCCTGCCGCTGTGCCACCGATGGAGAGGTCTCGATTACCATCCAGGACGAAGGGCCAGGGTTCGACGCTGACTTACTAGCCGACCCAACCACTCCGGAGCGGCGACTGCTCACCCAGGGGCGGGGGATCTACTTGATGAAAACGTTGATGGACGAAGTTCGTTTCGAGCGGCGCGGCGCAGTTGTGTTCATGCGCAAGGCGTCCAACGCGAGGCCAGCGGCAGGAAGGTAAAGAGCATGATCCGACGACTCCTAACGCTCGGGTTCGCCTTCGGGCTGCTTCCTCATTTTGCTCTCGGTCAGACGCCGGGGTCAGCCACCGGGACGATTCAGGGTGTCGTCTTCACCGCCGATGCCGGCGGTAAATGCTCCGTCCTGCCCGCAGCGAAGATCTCGCTGGACGGTGCGACTCATGTCGAAACTGAGAGCAACAGCGAAGGTAAATTCGTGTTCAGCACAATTCCCGCCGGTTCGTACACGATCACCGCGCAAGCACCTGGAATGGCTGCAAGACACGGCGTGCTGGTCAGTCGAGGCATTGCGTCACAAGTCGAACTCGAAATGAAACTCCAAGCTGTTGCGGAATCGACCACCGTAACCGCCAGCGCAGAACCGGCTGACACGAAAGAGCCTTCTGGAACAGACACAGTGGGAGACTGTGCCGTCCGGAACATGCCAAACATTGACGAGCAGTTCCAAAGTTTCCCCCCCTCATTCCTGGCGTCGTTCGCGGCCCGAATGGCTTGATCAACATGAAAGGCGCTCGAACCTCTCAGAACGGATCGCTGGTCAACAGCGCCGATGTGACCGATCCAGCGACGGGCACAACCGCGATCAACATTCCCATTGACGTCGTGTCGTCCATACATGTCCTGTCGACCCCTTACGACCCCGAGTACGGCAAATTTACGGGCGCGGTCGCGAACGTCGAGACACGCTCCGGAGACTTCAAATTTAATTGTGTCCGTGAACGAAATCCTTGTCGAAAACTTTGCCCCGAGCCAATGGCTATCGTGGCCAGGCAGTTCCCTGCGAGTTGTGGATTGGAATATTGATCGTGGTTTGAAGCTGCCTGCGATCATCGATTTCCTGGCGGATACCAATGCCGATGTTTTCCTCCTTCAGGAAGTCGACATCAATGCTCATCGGACACATCGGCTGAACATTGCGCGGGAAATCGCCCGAAAATTGCGGCTGAATTACGTCTTCGGGGCGCGAGTTTGTGGAACTGACGCAAGGCACGAAAACCAGCCCCGCCTATCATGGTCAGGCCACGCTTTCGCGCTGGAAAATCTCGAATCCGCGCCTGATCCGCTTTCACCGCCAATCGGACTTCTGGAAGCCGCGCTGGTTTAAGCCCAAACTGCAGACGTTTCAGGAGCGGCTCGGGGGAAGAGTCGCGCTGGCCGCGGAAATCAATAGCGCAGACGATGCAACGCTGTGCTACAACTTGCATTTGGAGAGCCGCTCGAATGACGAGCTGCGGCGTGCCCAGTTGAACGAGGTCTTAGAGGATTCCGCGAAGCACGATTCGGCCTGCCCCCTCATCCTGGCCGGTGACCTTAACCTAAATGCATCGAAGCCCGGCATAACAGGGGCTCTGGACCGGGCTGGTTTTCGCGATGCTGTGCCTACCGCTCGCCTGGCTACGACTCCCGCACGTAATCTCCTTGAAGCTGGCCGGCACATCGACTGGGCATTTGTTCGAGGCCCGGGTGAGGCCGACGCTGGCAAAGTTCACAGATCCGTGACAGCTTCTGATCACTATCCGATTTCATTCGAATTGCGTCTTCCCGGTTGACATTAGGAAGCGATCGCTCGATCTGCGCCGCAGGCAGCGAATGTACCGGGGCCGCGCTATTACCTGGCGCGCATCAGCCGGCATAGCGCGCGATGGCGTTTTTCCTCTTGCAGAAGTTCTTCGAGCGAACCTGCCAGAACTGAACAACCGCAGCGAATGCATTTGGATTGAAGGAAAAACACCTGATTCTCAACGATTGGATTGCGAGCAAAATCGTAGTGTTCATATACCATAAACGGCCAGTCCTCGATCTTGTGGTTAACGAGCGTGAGCTGATGGCTTGGCTCAACTTCGTTTGCCCTCCATCGAACTGAAGCACCCCCATTGCCAGACCCGCTGGCGCCGCGGAATTGCCCCGCTGGCTGCAGTCTTCTCAACCGCTTACACCGAAGTGCCCGCAGGCCGTTGACGGTCCTCCGGGTTGTCAATGGGTGGCCTAGTCTCGACAGTTTCAACATTCACGACATCGCCCGCCGGGATCGTGAAGAAAAACCCTCATTCCGCGCTCGAACTGTCGGAGTAGTTTCGACAGTCTCGACTCCGAACACTGCTGTCTCCATCCGGTACTGACATTTCAACTCTTTAGCCACGCCTAGGTTTGGCATCCGCATTGCCTTAACCGTATGTGCAGAAGGTCGCACTGCTCGGCACGGCTTTGCCACCGAGCGGCCCTGCCAAGAAGAAATTCAGCGGCTAGCCAGTCGCCTGATTAAGGGTGGAACTATCACATGAGACGGATATTTATAGGTCTAGTTACCACGGTTCTGTTCGTGAATGCCCTCGGTTGCAGCAACGGTCGGGTGAGGGCCGCCGCTCCGCCTCCGCCACCGGTGGTCAAAGTTGCACCGGTTATTCAAAAAGATGTCCCGGTTCAGGGCGAGTGGGTGGGAACGCTCGAAGGGTATGTCAACGCGCAGATTCAACCTCAGGTGGGCGGTTACCTGATTCGACAGGATTATCACGAGGGCGCATTGGTCAGAAGGGGCCAGCTCCTCTTCGAAATCGATCCGCGTCCATTTCAAGCCGCGCTTGATCAAGCCAAGGGACAATTGGCGCAGGCGGAGGCGCAGATGGCGAACGCCGAGCTGAACGTGAAGCGTGACATTCCGGAAGCGGAAGCGCACGCGATTCCCCAAAGTCAGCTCGATACGGACACGCAATCGCTCCGTGGGGCGAAGGCGGCAGTTGAGGCCGACCAGGCGGCGGTCGAACAGGCCCAGCTGAATTTGGGCTACACCAGAGTCGTCTCCTTAATCGACGGAATCGCCGGCATCAACACGGTGCAGGTGGGCAACCTGGTGGGACCGTCTGCCGTCCTCACCGCGGTTTCGCAGGTAAGTCCGATCAAAGTTTATTTCCCCATCAGCGAACAGGAATACCTGCGCATGGCGGATGGCGGCGGTCCGGGGAGCGTGGACTTTATCACCCACGCTTCACGAATCCCATTGCGGTTGACCCTGGCCGACGGGAGTGTCTACCCGCATCCCGGCAAAATCATCTTCGCGGATCGACAGGTAAACACGCAGACCGGAACCATTCAGATCGTGGGTGAGTTCCCCAACTCCAGAAATCTGTTGCGACCCGGCCAGTACGCGCGCGTTCAGTCGCCAACCGGAAGCATCACGGGAGCATTGCTGGTGCCCCAGGCGGCGGTGAGTCAGCAGCAAGGAACCTATCAGGTGGCGGTCATCGGCGCCGATAATCGAGCGCAACTACGCAACGTGGAGGTCGGGCCGAGAGTGGGAACGCTGTGGGTGATCACCTCGGGCTTGAAACCTGGAGAACGCGTCGTGGCGGTCGGTGCGGAGAAGGCAAAAGAAGGCGAACTGGTAAATCCCACGCCTTACAAAGACACGGAGGAGCGCTAAGCCATGGCGAATTTTTTCATTCGACGGCCCATCGTTGCGATCGTGATTGCGATTCTTACCGTCATTGTCGGAGTGATCACCATCGTCACTCTGCCGGTAGCGCAGTTCCCGCAGATCGCTCCGCCTGAGATCAGGTTGCAAGCCAACTATCCCGGTGCCGACGCGAAGACTCTTGAGCAAGCCGTTGACACACCCATCGAGCAGCAAGTCAGCGGCGTGGACAACATGACCTACATGTATTCACTGAACGCCACCGCGAACCAGCAAACGACGTTGCTCGTGGATTTCGATCTCAAGACGGATCCGAACATGGACCTGATCCTGACGCAGTCGCGCCAGCAGTTGGCCAACGGTCAGTTGCCGCCCGAGGTAAACAACTACGGAATCACGTTGAAGAAGTCAACCACAGCTCCGCTCATGCTGGTTGCGCTGTACTCGCCCCACGGCACCCATGATTCGAACTATCTGGCTAATTACGCTTACATCAATCTCAACGATCCCATTGCACGGTTATACGGCGTTGGCCAGACCCAGGTGTTCGGCTCAGGGCAGTATGCCATGCGGCTATGGGTGAAGCCGGATCAGATGGCGAAGCTGGGCATCACGGTCACCGATATAGCCAACGCCCTTAGGGCTCAGAACACCGTCAATCCGGCTGGCCAGGTCGGCGGCGAGCCAGCCCAGAGCAATCAGCAGTTCACCTATGCCGTGCTGGCTCAAGGCCGCCTGACTTCTCCGGAACAGTTCGGCGATGTTGTCGTGCGCGAAGCCCCGAACGGCGGAACGGTCCGCATCAGGGATGTCGCTCGGGTCGAACTGGGAACGCAGGACTACAGCCTGATGAGTCGACTCAACGGCAAGCCCAGCGCTGCGGTCGCCGTCTACCAGTTGCCTGGAAGCAATGCTGTTCAAACGGTCGCGGGCGTCCGCAAGCTCCTGGCGCAAATGAAGCAGCGTTTTCCGCAGGACATCGATTACACCATTTCGCTCGACCAGACACTCCCGGTCACCGAGGGCATGAAAGAGATCCTTGAGACCCTGGTGATTGCGATTGTGCTGGTGATCTTCGTGGTCTACCTCTTCCTGCAAGACTGGCGCGCCACCCTGATTCCCATGCTGGCTGTGCCTGTATCCCTGATCGGCACATTCGTCGTCTTCCCGCTGTTCGGTTTCTCGATCAATACGCTTTCGATGTTCGGCTTGGTGCTGGCGATTGGACTCGTAGTCGACGACGCCATCGTGGTTGTCGAGGGGGTGCAGCACCACATCGAGGAAGGCTTGGCTCCCAAGGATGCGGCCATCAAAGCCATGGCAGAACTTTCCGGGCCGGTGGTGGGAATTGCTCTGGTGTTGGCCTCGGTGTTTGTGCCAACGGCTTTCATTCCTGGCATCACCGGCCGGTTGTATCAGCAATTTGCCATCACGATCGCCATCTCGGTGATGCTGTCAGCGTTTAATGCTCTCACGCTGAGCCCTGCACTTTCGGCATTGCTGCTCAAACCCCAGAAGCAGACCCGCGGACCGCTGGGAACATTCTTTGGCTGGTTCAACGCATATTTTGAGCGCTCTACCGACAGCTTTGTCCGTCTCTCGGGTGACCTGATTCGCAAGGCCGGCGTAGTGATGGTGTTGCTTGTAGTCGCCGGCGGGGCGGCGTGGTTCTTTAGCAAACATCTGCCCACCAGCTTCCTGCCCGACGAAGACCAGGGCTACCTCTATATCAACATGCAGCTCCCCAATTCGGCCTCCATGGAGCGGTCAAGTGCAGCCGCAAAACAGGTGGAACAAGTTCTAGCAAAGACTCCGGGAGTTCAGTACACGACCAGCGTCATCGGTTTCAGTTTGCTCAGCTATGTCCGAACTTCCTATAACGCGTTCTTCTGGGTATCTCTGAAACCTTGGGATGAGCGCCAGAGCCGGAGCGAACAATTTCAAGCCATCAAGGCACGTTTGAACCAGGAACTTAAGCAGCTGCCGGAAGGGACGGTCTTCAGTTTCTCGCCACCCGCCATCCCCGGCGTCGGTACGGCTGGTGGTGTGACGTTTGTCCTGGAGGACCGGGCCGGCAAAGATGTCAAGTTTCTTGCGGATAACCTGAACAAGTTCATGGCAGCCGCCCGCAAGCGCCCTGAACTGGCCAACGTCAGCACCACATTTCTGCCCAGCGTTCCCCAGGAATTCATCAATGTGGACCGGGACAAGGTGTTGAAGCAAGGCGTGAATCTGACGGATGTCTACAACACCATTCAAGCGTACATGGGTGGCTTATTTGTCAACTACTACAACGACTTCGGCCGTACCTGGCAGGTGTATGTAGAAGCCGAAGCGCCTTACCGGGCGACGACCGACGATCTCGGGCAATTCTACGTCCGCAACGGCCAAGGCCAGACGGTGCCGCTTAGCGCGCTGGCAAAGTTTGAGAACCGTTCCGGTCCTGAGTTCACCATGCGCTACAACGAGTACCGGTCCGCACAGATTAACGCTGCTGCCGCGCCCGGTTACAGCTCGGATCAGGCATCGACGGCCCTGGAAGAGGTTTTCAAGCAAACCATGCCTCGCGAAATGGGTTTTGACTACATGGGCATGTCTTATCAGGAGCAAGTGGCGCGGCAGGGAGTACCATCGTCAGTCATCTTCGGATTTTCGCTGCTCTTCGTTTTCCTAATTCTGGCGGCTCTCTATGAAAGCTGGACAGTGCCTTTCAGCGTGCTGCTCAGCACGCCAGTCGCAGTATTCGGTGCTCTGGCTGCGCTCTGGCTGCGTCGCGTCGTCGTCGGCCTTTACCTTCCTCAGTACATGATTCAAATCGAGAACGATGTCTACGCCCAGATTGGCCTGGTGATGCTCATCGGACTGGCCGCGAAAAACTCGATTCTAATCGTGGCCTTTGCCAAGGAGGACTACGAACGCGGCATGTCCATCGCAGATGCGGCACTTTCCGCGGCGAGGCTTCGCTTCCGGCCCCTCATGATGACCGCGCTCGCCTTTATTCTCGGTTGCGTGCCGCTCTGGACAGCGTCCGGAGCAGGCTCGGTAGCACGCCAAATCATGGGTACGGCGGTAATTGGCGGCATGGTGGCGGAGACGTTTATCGGCAGATTCTTTGTTCCCGCGATTTTCTATGTGGTTGAGAAGATCTCAGGCGCTGAGCGACGGAGAGTATTGCCCCTCTCGACCGCCGAAGCGCCCAGTCAAGGTGATTAACATGAAGACAACTACACGATTAGGAATTGTGGCTGCGCTGGCCCTGGAAGCGGGCTGCATGATGGGGCCGAAATACCAACGGCCTGCGGTGAATGTCCCTCAACAATACCGTGCACCCGCTCCCCAACAGGCCGCCCAAGCCTCGTCGCTGGGCAACGAGCAATGGTGGCAGGTGTATCAGGATCCGGTGCTCACCCAGTTGATCCACACCGCCATTGCGCAAAATTATGACGTGCGCATCGCCGCCGCCCGCGTGCTCGAAGCCCAGGCACAAGTCGGCATCACCCGCTCCAACCAGCTTCCCTCGGCGAGCGTAGGAGCAGACGTTTTCAGTGAGCAAAACGCGAAGGTCACAAAGCTATTTCCCGCATACCAGGTCAATGGCGGCGAACTGAACCTGTCGGTGATCTGGAATCTGGACTTCTGGGGAAAATATCGCCGACAAACCGAAGCGGCTCGCGCCCAGTTACTGGCAACCGAGTGGGGGCAGCGAGCGGTACTTTCTTCGCTGGTGGCCAACGTAGCGGCGGCTTATTTCCAGTTGCGCGCGCTCGACAGCGAGCTTGAAATCTCGCAGCGCACGCTGGCATCGCGGCAACAATCCCTTAAGTTAACTCAGGTGCTTGACCAGCACGGCTCAGGCTCCGGGCTCGACGTGAGTCAAGCCGAGCAACTGGTCTACACCGCTTCGGAGACGATCCCCGATCTCGAACGGCAAATTCAGCAACAGGAGAACGTGCTCAGCGTTCTGCTCGGCGAAAATCCCCAATCCGTTTCCCGGGGCGGCGCGCTGATAGAACAGCCCGTACCCCAGAGCGTTCCTGCAGGACTGCCCTCAGAATTGCTGGAGCGACGACCGGACATTCGGCAGGCGGAACAGATCATGGTTGCTGCCAACGCGCAAATCGGCGTCGCCAAAGCCTCGTTCTTCCCCGGCCTGTCGCTCACCGGACTGGGAGGGCTCGAGAGCAACGCCTTGCATCACTTCATCAGCCAGCCCTCGGAGACCTGGTACGCGGCCTTCAGCGTGAGTCAGCCCGTCTTCGAGGGCGGGGCGCTCCGCTCTCAACTCAGACTCGCCCGTGCCAACTGGCAAGAAACGGTGTTCTCGTACCAGCAAACCGTTCAGAACGCCCTGGAACAGGTTTCGAATTCACTGGTTGCTTCTCAAAAAAATCGCGAGTTTCGCGAACAGCAGGAGTTGCTCACGCAGGCAGCGCAGCAAACCGACCAACTGTCCGAGGTCCTTTATAAGAACGGCGGCGCGAGTTACCTCCAGGTGCTGACCAGCGAAACCAATTACTTCTCAGCGGAACTCAACCTGGTCGAAGCCCAGCTCAACGAGCGCTTGGCGCTGGTTCAGCTTTACCAGGCGCTGGGAGGCGGGTGGCAACTATAGGGGAAGGACAAAGATGTTAAGGAGGATTCTGGTTGCCTACGACGGATCTCCTGAATCTGGACTGGCATGATGAGACGAATAACGTCTCTTTCAATTCTGTTCGCCGCGCTCATGGAGTTCGCGATCGAGCGGGCAAGGTTCGACTTGTGGATCGCGACTGCGGCGATCGTGACGCTATCGTGGAATCTCGTGGGGCGAGCGCTACGCGCTCTTATACACTCGCGGAGCAACGATTGAATCGAGCATCCCACACCGTCTTGACCGGCTTTTCCGGCGCCTACCCTCAGTCCGGTTGCGCCCCGAACCGAAGTTCAAATCCGATAGCGCACCGCGGCCGCCGCAGATACCAGCGGCTTCTGCCTAGTCCTAGTCTTATCGAAAACGCCTCGGATCGGGTTCCACTTTGTGGTGAACCTGTCCTGCCCGAGGCGTTTCCCATCAGGGCTCTCGCGGCAATCCGGGACCCATCTCGCCCTCGGACCTCGGAGCCCGATGTCTTACGGCGACGACTTGTAAGGCTTGCGCTTCAACCCGTGGCTGGCGGAAACAACACGATTCCGGTCCGATTGGTCCGCCCTATGGCTCTATAATCCGCGCATGGAACCCTTGCGGCATGGATTCGAAGAACCTGGAGATGTGCAGGACATTCGCCTTGTCGTCGACACCATCCCTACGTTGGCATGGTCCGCTGGTGCAGACGGCTCCGCCGACTTCTTCAATCAGCGCTGGCTGGACTATACGGGTCTATCTGCAAAGCAAGCTTTGGACTCGGGATGGGAGGTTGCGATTCATCCCGACGACCTGCCACGAATTCTGGAAACACTCCGGGACGCTTTGAATTCTGTAAAGCCGTTCGAAGTAGAGGGGCGCTTCCGCCGCTTCGACGGCGAATTTCGCTGGTTTCTGTTTCGCGGTAGCCCTCTGCGCGACCGATCGGGGAAAGTCGCGAAGTGGTACGGAACCAACACCGATCTTGAGGAGCGGAAGCGTGCTGAAGATGCCCTTCGGAAAAGCGAGGAGCGGTGGAGATCCGTCTTTGAGAATTCGGCGATCGGCGTTGCGCTGACTGACCTGAAAGGCCGCTTTCTGGCCACCAATCATGTCTACCAGACAATCGTGGGCTACACGGAGGAGGAACTGCGCGCACTTTATTTTCTGGACGTAACGCATGAGGACTACCGCCAAGCCAACTGGGCGCTCATCACCGAGTTGTTGGAGGGAAAACGACGGCAGTTTCAGATCGAGAAAAAGTACCGCCGCAAGGACGGCAGTTTGATTTGGGTAAGCAACAACGTTTCTCTTGTGCCGGGCACCGAGATGGTACCGCGATTCATCATGGCGCTGACCGAGGACATCACCGAGCGCAAACGTGCCGAAGAAGCTCTTCGGCGAAGCGAGGCGTATCTGGCGGACGGGCAGAGACTAGCCAAAACGGGCAGTTGGGCCGTCGACCCTAAAACTGAGAAGTGCATTTACTGGTCCGAGGAAATGCGACAAATCTTTGGATTGGATCCTCAAAGAAGCAACCTCCCAGATCGGGAAGAGTTCGTTCGACTGGTACATCCGGAAGATCGCGACAGATTTAACGAACGAGTCGACAAGGCAGTACGAGCGAAAGCTGATCTTGTGCAAGATTACAGGATCGTCCTGCCTGATGGCACGGTAAAGCACATCCACGGGATCGCACACCCGGTTCTCGATGAAACCGGAAATATTATCGAATACGTTGGTACCGACATGGACGTGACAGACCGCAAGCGCGCGGAACAGCAGCTGCGACGCAGTGAAGCAGATTTGCTTGAGGCGCAGAGAATAAGCCAAACAGGCAGCTGGAAACACGATGTTTTATCGGGGACAGTCATAGTCTCGCCGGAAGTGTTTCGAATATTCGGCGTCAAGCCTGATGAGGATGCGTCGACCACAGAATTTTGGCTTAGCAGAAATCATCCCGACGACCAGAAGCGCATTCGGGAGCTCTTTGAAAGAGCCGAAATCGAGAAAACAGATTATGAAGCGGACTACCGCGTTGTTCTTCCCGATGGAGCGATCAAGCATCTCCATGCTATAGGCCATCCCATCTTGAACGGGTCGGGCGAACTCGTAGAGTTTATCGGGACCGTTATGGATATCACCGAGCGCAAGAAAGCAGAAAGCGAACTCAGGCGGAGTGAGGGTTATCTGGCTGAAGCGCAGAAATTGACCCATACAGGCAGTTGGGCGGTGCGGGTCCCTGAGATGGAAAACGCGCAGCGTGAGGCCGGTCAAGCGCTCGCCATGCTCCCAAGGTTCGGCTGGGACACTTACTATTGGTCAAAAGAGATGTACCGGATCTTCGACCTCGATCCTGCTTCGACGCCACCATCTTACACGGAGGTAGCCCGGCGGCTGCACCCGGAGGACGCGCATCGTAACACACCTGTGGTCGACCAGGCCATTCGGGACAGGACCGACTTTGAGACCGACTATAGGCTTGTTCTGCCAAACGGCGCGGCCAAGTACATTCATGTGGTCGGGCACCCGGTCGTGAATGCTTCCGGTGATGTCATTGAATTAGTCGGTACGGCGATGGATGTTACCGAGCAGCACGAAGCGAGAGCGGCTCTGCAGACTGCGTTTGAGCAAATCAAGGCGGAGGAAACAGAGCTTCGGAGGATGACCGACGCCATCGCCAGCTATATTTACGTGCTGCGCCCGGATGGGACAGCCCTTTATGCAAATCAGACAGTGCTCGATTACACCGGTCTCAGTTTGGAAGACGTGCAGAGAGAGGACCAGCGCGCACGGGTCTTCCACCCCGAGGATGTGGAAAGGCTGCGGGAGGAGCGCCATGCGGCGCTCGCGCGCGGTAAGCCTTTCGAACTTGAGCAACGAGCGCTTGGGAAAGACGGTAACTACCGCTGGTTCCTGGTCCGCTACAATCCGCTTCGCGACGAACAGGGGCGCATTATCCGCTGGTATGCGACTGGGACCGATATCGAGGATCGCAAGCAGGCCGAGGAGAGGATGCGTGACGAAAACCTTGCGCTGCGGGAGCAATTCGATCAGGCATTCATGTTTGAGGAAATTGTGGGCTCGTCACCGCCCCTGCAAGCCGTGCTCTCCAGCATTGTGAAAGTGGCCCCCACCGACTCCACGGTGCTGATCACCGGCGAAACCGGCACTGGAAAAGAATTGATTGCTCGCGCCATACACAAGCACTCGCAACGTTCCGGCCAGGCGTTCATCAGCGTAAACTGTGCGTCGATTCCTTCCTCCTTGATCGCGTCGGAGCTGTTTGGCCACGAGAAAGGCGCTTTCACCGGCGCCGTGCAACGCCGCCAGGGCCGCTTTGAGCTGGCGCATTCCGGTACGATTTTTCTAGACGAGGTGGGCGATCTCCCCGCAGAGACCCAGATTACCTTGCTCCGAGTGCTTCAAGAGCGGCAGTTCGAACGAGTGGGAGGTAACCGAATTCTTTTAACCGACGTTCGCGTCATAGCCGCCACCAACCGTGATTTAACGGCAGCCATTGCCGCGGGAACGTTTCGAGCCGACTTGTTTTACCGGCTGAACGTTTTCCCGATTGAAGTGCCTCCTCTGCGCCAGCGGAAGGAGGACATTCCGATGTTGGTGGAGTATTTCGTAAAACGCTACGCGGAAAAAGTCGGAAAGCAAATCCGCAAGATCGACAACACTACGCTGGAGCTGTGCCAATCGTATGCCTGGCCGGGAAATATCCGCGAGTTGCAAAACATTGTTGAAAGATCGGTGATCTTGTGCGGCGGCGACACTTTTTGGATCGAAAAGGCCTGGCTAGCACGCGTGCACCCACCCCGGCAGGAATTAGCCGGTCCTTTGCCAGACACTCTCCAGAATCAGGAGAGAGAGATCATTGAAAGGGCTCTTGCGGAAAGTAAAGGGAAAGTTTCCGGCCCAGACGGTGCGGCAGCGAAACTGGGAATTCCCCGCTCGACGTTGGACTGGAAAATCAAGCAGCTGAGGATCAAGAAACACAGGTTTATTTCTGAGTCGTAACTAAGTCCCTCTTTTTGATTCCCGAAAATCCGGCACTTGTCGAAGTTTCGTCATCCAATTTTCTCCTCTACGCCTTTCATTTCAGTGCCTTGCATGTGGCCTCCGTGTTGCATCTTCCTCAACCGAGAGCCGCGATGGCAACGATGCAGCAAGCCATGGCAGACTGGGCCAAACAACATAACGATGACCTTGAGGATCGAGCGGCCGGGGCGGCAGGGAATCATGGTTTTTACACTAAGCGGGCGCATGAACGCGGAGGAGGTCGCGGAGTTGAAGGCGCTCTTTGCAGCGGACTACTAAAGATGCAGACTACAAAACCATCGTTTTGGACTGACAAGAGGTGAAGCTGGCAGATCGCGACGCAGTGACGTTTCTAAGAGATTGCGAGGCGGATGGGATGAAGCTGGAGAACTGTCCGGCGTACGTCCGCGAATGGATGGAAAGGGAAAAAATTGAGGGAGCCAGCAATGGACAGCTCGGGTTCGAGCAAGGAGGTCGACCGTCGGGATGAGTACATGTTTTTCGGCGCAGAGCGCTGCCGCAGCAGATAGCGATCTGCCAGCTCGGAGCCAGAAACAGTTGATCGCAGCCGCCAAAAGTGGGCGAAGAGCTCCCTTCGGAAAGCTTTGCGAGCGTCATAGGAAACCAGTCTCCTGGGGGACTCGCCGGATCATGCGAAAGCCTGAGGACGCGGGAGACGCAGCGCAAGAGTGCTTTCTGAATGCTTTCTTCGAGCGCAAGGATTTTGATGGAAGATCCCAATTTGCAACCTGGCTGACCCGCATTGCGCTTAATGCCGCCTTGATGAAGCGTCGCAAAAAGCGCGGAGCGCGAGCGTTTCCCATAGACGAGCCAAACCCGTCGTCTGCACCCGTACCGCAACGAGAATTTCGGTGTGACTCCCGATCGGCGAAAGAGGTGCTGCCTTCGTGGAGGGAAACGGATCGTGAAGTCAGCCATTTCGGGGCTGCGGCCGCCGAGCTCGCAACGTGGTGGAGCTCATCTACTTGCAAGGACACGCAATCAGAAAAACTGTACAAATTCTGGGGATTTCGATCCGGGTGCGAAAATTGTGCTGCATCGAATACCCTTGCTGCAAAGTGTCGGCAGCTCTAATTGTGCCTGGCAAGCTGAGTAAAGAGGTATCTCAATGACAGCAACCAGCAAGGCGGCAAATTCCCCTTTTGCGCAAGCCAAGACCGAATTCGGTTTAAATCCGATGTACTTCGTGAATGAAGACTTGGCGTCTGTGCCAGTTTCTGGCATTCCGGAAGAGTTTCGTAAGCTGTCGCGTTACTTGCCGGTGATCGTGCTTGTTCCCAAATTGGCGGTTCATCATGAGACGACCCAGAAAAAGCCGGGACCCAATAAGTCCGTCGCTGGCCTCATCGATACCAGCGATGTCTCGTTAGCGCTGGATCGAGCGAAGGTCTGGTTGAGAAATCCCAACGCCACCGACACGTTTGCGTTTGGGGGAGTGACAGGATGTTTTTCAACCATGGAAATTCATCGCAATGGTCGGCCCGTTATTCTGACCCGTAGGGAATTCAAAACGCTCGCGTATCTGATCAAAAACCCGCGGAGAGTGATCTCACGGGACGAACTACTCAATGAAGTCTGGGGATACGAGAACTATCCTCGTACCAGGACTGTCGATAACCACATTTTCAGGTTGCGCACGAAACTGGAAACAAGGCCTGCTCATCCCAAGCACTTTCATACGGTCCATAGCGCCGGTTACAAGTTCCTGCCCTAGGTCTCTATATTCAATTTTGCACCAGGAGAAATTAAAAAGAGGCCATGTCCAAATCGTTTATCTGCCGCTCTGACTCTCCGACTGAGTATTTTCCTGACCAGGAATCCGTCAAATCAATTCGCAAAACGGAGCGGCAAAACGAGTAAATCAATGAAGGCTATGCGAGTAGCAAGAAGAATCAAGAAGAATATCTCAGTCCTTCTGCTTCTCGTTCTCCATCGTTGTATTGCTGTTGACTTGCGGTGCGCTCTCAGGCGAGAGCCACACGGTCGAAGTCGCAGGCGCCAGGCACTCCGTCTACATCTCGCATCCCAAGGAAGTCGCAGATGTAATTGAGGGGGCAGCAGGTGCGGTCTCGAAGTAGCTGCAATCAGGAGGTTCTATGCCCTTGTTTACCGTAACCATGAAGTCCAGTTCAAGCGACGAGAAACTTCGCCTTTCCAGAGCCATCCACGCTGCAAGCATTGTTGCTGGATATCCAGAGGACGACCTTTTCCAAGGTTTCCTTTCGTTGGGACCAAGTGACCTCAGGGTTGATCTGTACTATCCCGCGCTGCCCAAGCCGCGCACCGACCAGATGTTGATGATTGAAGTGCTGGTATCTTCAGCGACTGACACCAATAGGAAAAAAGTTCTGGTTGCCGCCCTGGTCGAAAAACTTGGCGAAGCAGGCATCGACCCCAACGACATAACGGTGTTCTTTTTGGAGACCGATCGTGCCAGCGGATCATTCGGTGGCGGGCGGTTCGCACCGCCGGCTGCCTGCGCCTGATGTCGGTACCAGCGGATGCTCTCGGTACCGGTGTTTGATGCAATTGCGAATGGAGCGCGTGAAGAGAATGTTGCAGCTAAGCGATGGAGAACTGATACGAATGAATTCCAAGAACTGTGGGCACAACTCTGGAGTAGAAACTGGAAAGGAAGCGGTATTCATAACCGTGGTCGCCTTAGCCCTATCACTGACGTTACCGCTTTATGGCCAGCAAACAGCGAGGGGCCTTCCGACAGGCGCTTCGGGATCACTCGACCAACAAGTGAGCGGAGCGAATCAACCACAGCAAAAAATCGGCCAAGGGCTTACTGTAGCGAGGGCTCGAACGGCAGAAGGGCAGGGAAAAACAGCCGCAGGGAAAGCAGACGAGCCAGGGCGAGTTGCGGTGGCGGATTCCGGCCAACTAGCCGCATCCACCTCGACTGGTTCTCCTGAACCAGCCCAGGCCGAGCAGGTTGGCGTGAATTCGGAGCCCGATCTTCAAGACTCTGAACGCCCAGCTAACGGGCAGAGCTCAGGCGCCTCCCGCACGAACAGCAATTCCGCGTTAACCGGTAATTTCTTCCACCGCTTGGCGCAGTTCTATAGCCAGGATTGGGCAGGTACAAATCCAGGTGCGACTTCCGTGACGAAACGCGGTCTTCCGCCGGCCCTGGATTCGCCGCCGTTTCCATTCTCCGACTGGGGATACGGAGGATCCCCCGACATCGGCGCCCCCGATGGCAATACTTATCCCCTCATGTCCGCGCTCAAACTCGAAAACAGCCGCGCGAAAGTTTACGGATGGGTCGCGGGCAGCTTCAATTTCAGCACCTCAGCCCAGAATAACTTCCCGGTTTCCTACGACATTTTTCCCAACAAGATCGCACTCAATCAGGCGGTCGTATACATCGAACGCCTCCCCAACACCGTGCAAAGCACCCATTTCGACTGGGGATACCATGTGACGGGATTCTATGGTATCGACTATCGCTTCACGACTGCGAAGGGCTATTTCAGCGAGCAACTCTTGCTGTCGAATAGACAGTATGGTTTTGACCCAGTTCTGGAGTACCTCGACCTCTACTTCCCGGTCAAGGACGGCCTCAACATCCGAATGGGCCGGTTCCTTTCAGTCCCGGGCATCGAAGCGCAGCTAGCGCCAAACAATTACAACATGACGCACTCGCTGCTCTACACCATCGATCCCTTCACCGATACCGGAATCTACGCCAGCCTCAAGCTGAACAAGCAGTGGATTGTTCAGTTTGGCGTATCGTGCAGCCACGACGTTGCGTGTTGGACCGATGATGCCAAAGCCTCAGGCATCTTTTGCTTGAACTATTCGACCGCCAGCAACAACGACAACTTCTACGGCTGCGCGAACGGCATTAACGACGGGAAGTATGCCTATAACAACCTGCAGGATTATGACTTCACCTGGTATCACAAGTTCAACAGCAAGTGGCACATGGCGACTGAGACCTGGTACATGTATGAACGCGATGTGCCGAACGTCGCCGGCAATGTTGCGAATCCGGCCAAGCCTGAACTTGGCGCGAATGGTGCGTTCTGCGCCGCCGGGCAACTACGCTGCACCGCTCCCGAGTACGCAATCGTTAACTACGTAAATCGTGAGGTCAACTCCAAATTTATGTTCGGATTTCGGTCTGACTTTCTCGACGACAAGAAGGGGCAGCGTACCGGGTTCGCCACGAAATATACGGAAAATACGCTGTACGCTACCAGATACATTGGCACCACGGTTATGTTCCGTCCTGAACTCCGCTTTGATCACTCGTGGGACCTGGAGGCGTACAACAATGGAAAGGCCAGAAATCAGCTGTTTTTCGGCGTGGACCTGATCTACAAATTTTGAGCTAAGAAGAAGACCGGGTCGGGGCGCTGTCCTCCATCAAACGGCAGTGGTTGCGGGTTGTGGCGGAGATCGGGAGCGGCGCTGGTTGCGATGAGGAGCAGCCGGTCTGCAGGTCAATCTTCGTGCGCTAGCCGGACCGACGAGCGCATTTAGCGATACAGGTAAACTGGATCAAATGATTTCATTGTCCGTGCGCTACGGTGCAAAAATCCGCGCCAGTTGTGTTTGCTAGCTTTTCAGGTGTATGTCCTCCCCCAACGCCCTGTCCTCCAGTTGGGGCTCTACCAGTATGCCATGCGCGAGCGCGATAACGAGAAGTTGTCTGAGCGGATTGCCGATGCACGAAGGGCTATCCTGGATCGAGCAGATGAAGTACTCCTGCACCCCTCAAGCGACGAATGGCAACCACTCGATCATGCGCTACGCACCTTGCAATGGTTAGAGGGAGGGTTGAGTAGAGAAGAAAACGCAGCTCCGAGGCCCACGAGAACCGAAGAAGTCGAAGCTGCTTTGGATGTTCTTTTTGCGCAGCCAGTCTCGACGCCACGATCTACCTTTCCGAAACCGAGCGCAGATGGAACGTCCCGCTGCCTGTTTGCCCACGGTGCGATCTAGAAGAATATCTGAAGCTCATTTCACGCCCAGCGGCGTGAAGTGCGAGCCGTGGGGTATGCGAAGCTGGGCTGCTAGCGACCTTCTTCGTCGGTCTGGTTCTTTTCCTTTTCTCGCTTCCTTCTCAGATCGGCGGAACGGTTCGCCGAATCTCTTTCTCGGTTGCGGTAAGGCTGATGCGCCTTATCTTGGGGAGTGTCCGTTTCGGAGTCTTTGTTCCACTGGCGTCTCTGTTCTGCCGTCGCAGACTGCGGACCCTTTTTTGCGCCCGCGCTCGCCGTCAGTTCAATTGCCAGGTCGTTAATGCGCTTACTTTTCCTGTTGTATTCAGTACGTTCCGCTGGCGACAGACCACCAAAGACCTCATCTTGCCGAGTCTTGTATTGCTCATCGCGGAGGCGCTTCAATTCTGATTCGGGCTTTTCCTTTGCCACGATGGACCCTTTAATCTGAGCGGAGAATAAACGGACCTTAGCATGAACTGGCTGTCAGAGTCGATACTCGCAATCCCGTATGATCCCGTATGGACCGACCTAATTGGGGCGGGGCTGAGGCGGACTGGTGGCCCGTCGCAAGCTGGCCTTCGGCAGATAGCATCCCTCATGGACGGCCTTCCCGAGTTCATCTACCTTATCGGTCTTAAGCGTTACAGGTTTATTGCAAATAGTACAGATTGGACGATTCGACGCAGTCATGGTGGCCTCCGGGAGCAAATCATCAGATTGCACAGGAGACCGACGCCCAGCACGGGTGCGGCGGTGGAGTGTGTAAGAGACCTCCACAGGCTAGCACGGCACAGTTGCTTTGTATGTTCGACATCCTACGCTCACGCGTTGTAATGCTCCAGACCTAGCCAAGACCGGCCAACATTTCGCCAGTTTTGGTCGGCATCGGGTGCGATCTTATTTCAAGCCGGCGCTAACGGCGAGAAGACGCCGGAAGGACATCATCCTCGAAATGACGCAGGCGTTCGAGCAGCCGTTCCCGCTCTGGCGGTTTCAGCAGATACTCGCCCCCAGCCGCGCGCTCCAGCCAGCCCTTGCGGCGCAGGGAACCGGTGGCTTTGTCGGCGGCCTTGAGGCTGGCGCCCAGGAGTTTGACGATGTCGGCGCGGGTTACCTCGCGCTGCCCGCGTTCTCTTTAACGCAAGCACAACCCGGCTTTCCTGTGCAGATAGAGACCGGGTGTGGAACTCCATGATATTCTCATTCACAAAACCCCCTAGAAAGGGGGGGGGTTGATGGTTTTGATGATAAGAATAGCTGAGTTTTCCGTCCTTTAGAACCAGAACTCTCTCCCGGACTCGCAAATATTATTTCGCCTTGGCGATAGCTGCGACAGTGGCCTTGACAGCACGGATGTAGTCAGCAGGGTCCAGCAAGATCTGCAGGCCTCGTATGCCTCCAGAGACCGAGATCACGTCGCAAATTTCCGCAAGCTCGTCGATATATACCGGATAATCCTTCTTGCACGCCAGAGCCGTAACTCCGCCGCGAATGTAACCGGTCAAGGCTTGCACGTCTTTCAAAGGAACCATGTCGATCTTGCGATCGCCCGTCTGGTTGGCGAGCGCCTTGACGTTCAGCTCTTGGTTTGCGGAAATTACGCCGAGACAGACTCCATTCCGGTCCCCGTGTACGGCGAGCGTCTTGAAGACCAGCTCTGCTGATAAGCCGATCTTTGCTGCCACCGTTTCCGCGGACAAATCGTCAGGATCCACTTCATACTCGCGTAACTCGTAGTTGATCGCCAGCCGATCTAGAACCCGCACTGCGTTCGTCTTGATCATGGCAAAGAGCTTTCTCCGTTTTTCCTATTTGCTCTCTGGTCGTCACCGGCCATTTTACTGCTGGGGCGAAAGACATCTCGGTCGGCCCATGCTCTGATGGCGGGCGAGACAGGACTCCCGCGCAAACGCAAGATTAGCGGAGTAGATCTTGGGCCCGCCGCCCCAAGTCCGTTCGGTGGAATGCATCCACTTCAAGGATGCATTCCACCCCTTCGGCGGTGTTTCGTTGATCATTTTTTCTTACTGCGAATTCCCTTCGGTTAAATCGGTTGAAACCGCAGTCAGGTAACCAAGCAACCCACCGGAGCCATGGTTCGGTCCAGCGGTGAAGTACATCTCCGTCGCCGGCGCTGATGCAGCGTCGTTGTTACTGGGGCTGACGTTACCCGGGCTCAGTGCCCAGATGCCATTGATGGCCAGCGGCTTGCCGCTTGCATCGAGCAGCAGCCCATCAAACTTTCCGCTGGCTAGGTCGTAGGCAGCGATGAAGCCGCTGGACTGGGTGTCTCCGCCACCGGCGAACTGCCCGATCAGCAGGTCGTGGCTGAAGCGTCCGAAATCGAGCGGGGCCAGAGCCACGCCCCACGGAGCATTTAACCAATCACCGTGTTCCAGACGCTGCAAGAGTCGCCCTGACGAACTGTAAATGTCGACGAAGCCCAGGCCTGGGCCGTCGGTTTCAAACTGCGCACCTTCCTGATGGAGCGCATAGGTGACGACAATGTCGTTGCCGATCGCTTGCACATTGAAAGGCACGTAGTGGGCTGGCAACTGCTCATCCATGAAGGAATTTTCAGAGGAGTGGCCGTCCTGATCGACGGCATCCTGATGGAAGCGCTCTTTCGATACTGTTACGGCGTGAAATGCATTGTCATAGACATCCACGCGGCCCAGGGTGAAGTTAGCTGCATACAGATAGCGTTTGCCATCGATGAAAGCGCTGGTCAGGCCGGTGAAGCTCGACCCGTCGCTGGTCTTTACCACGGTCACCGCATGCGTCGATGGCGGCGTCGCCCCCTGAGCTACAGCCACGTTGGGGTTCCATCCAGCAATCGTCCCGTCAATGGTGGAGAACAAGAATACCGCTGGCTCGCCCGGTGCGAGCAAGAAATCCGTTGGACTGCCGTTGGCGATGGTGCCGGTTGGTGTACCGGTCGGCGTCTTCTTATTATTCGGATCAGCTGGCGGGATCGTAACGATCAGAGCCTGCTTGGCGCCTGCTCCGTTGTATAGCGTGCTGAACCCTGTCGCCTGGTCAGAGACCCACCATGGGCTGCCGGAGCTTCGGGACAAGCCCCACGGGTTTATGAGTTGAGGATCGGTGACAGGAGCGACTCCTGCCGTGTTGGAAACAAGATTGGTTTGGGAGTAGTGCTGAGCGAAGCCAGTGGCACTCATGATCAGAGCGCATGCTGTACTGACGCAGAGGCGCATTAACGTCTTCATCGGTCAATTCTCCTTTTTGTGTTCACAACGGTTGTGCCGCGTGCAGCCCTCGTGAGCAACGCGCAGCGGTGAATTATGCAAGCAAACCCAGACTAGTTAGAGCTGGAGCCAGCTGAATTGAATGTTTGGCCATTTGCCACAGATCGAATCCGCACGATTGGCGGGAACGAACCTCACCTCTTCATAGACCGTCCTCGCGATGGCGCGCTCTAGTGGAAGTCTCATCATCCGTTCTTCCGTTCTGCAGCCTAGCTTTGATTTCTCCTGCGAGCCGAGATTGAATGCCGCTGCTCGCCTCGCGAAGCTCCGCTTTGGCCCGCGCCACATGTCCCAGCATTCTTGGCCTGCGCTTCGGACCGGACCCGACCAATCCGAGCGCAAGCAGGAGGCGTAGTTCCATGTCCAAACCCGTGAGAGCCACCCCGGTCAGCTTTTGTCCTCAACAACGTTAGTGCTAGTGGCGACTGGCTTCTGTTGATCAGTCATGGCTGATTTGAAGCCCCGGATACCCTCACCGATTCCTTTGCCCAGCTCCGGCAGCTTCTTGGGTCCGAAGACGAGCAAAGCAATGCCAAAAATCACCAGCAGATGCATGGGTTGAAATAGTCCTTCCAACATACGTGCTCCTTTTCATTGAAAAATGACTTGTCGCGACGATCGTAAGTAAGTGCGGGCACTGTAAGCCACAAGTGCCCGCCGAAAGCACAAGCAGGCCGCGATTACCCTCAGCCTTCGCGTCTAGCTCGATCCGCGTTTTCCGCAAGATCACGCAGGAAGGTGAAAAATGCCTTTGACTGCCCGATGAAAAGCCCGTCAGCCGTCAAGCTTTGGAGGGCTCCCATGGCTGCGCCGTTGGTTGCCGTGGGGCGAATGATGGAACATGCCGGTAGCTGTTTGCTAAGGAACACAGTTGGCTCAGGCATAATCAGGTTGGTTTGAAAGTCCTCTCCGCCCAGCGGGGGAGAATTCAGGTCCGGGAAGGTCACCTTTACACCGGTCACGGGATCCACAACGTCGGTCAGCAGCGGTACGTTACCGGCCTTGTCATGCCAGGTCTGGAAGTGTGCGATCTCGACTCCGCCGATGCTGAGCAGGATGCGCAGAACTTCCACATGGCTGACTCGTTGCGCTAACTGAGGGTAGAGGCTGCTTCCGCCCTGTTCGATAAAAGCGAAGTGAAAACCTGCCGTGTTGACGATCGCCTGAAAGAAGTTCGCATCGCTGGCGTCATTGTCTGTCCGTGGAATTGCCGGATGCTGCCCGACGGCCAAGGTTGGGATGGCTGGAGGAAATGTGTCCCCGAAATCGGGGTTCTGGGTGCGGCTACGATAACGCGTCCACCAGGAGGTGTCGACGCTGAGCTGGGTTAGGTTTGTGAGTCTACCAAATTGATTTGCGCCCGTCGCCTTACTGCTGGGAAGAGTACGGAACTGGTCCAGATTGACCGGCTCAGCGCCCTTGGAGGCCAGGTATTCGTTGATGAACACTTCGTGCGTGAGTTCGTCCTCGGTATTGTCATGGATGTATTGCGACATATCGCTGTCGAGCGGTAGAAGGTCCTGCATGTACAGAGGATTTCCTCCGGTGGCCTTTGCGGGATAGCCAGGAATTAGCTTGCTGGCCAGAGTGGCGACTTCGTCATCCTGGACGCCTCCAAGTTCCTGGTACTGCAGCCACAGATCGCTTTCGATGATCTCGGCTGCGGCCAGGAACTGCAGGATGGCAACATCTCCTTTGGTAAGCTTGCCGTTGTCATCCTGGGCAACGGCGAAATTGCTGTTCGCCAAAATCCCAGCGCCCACAGTCGCGGCGGCTCCAGCAACCAAGCTGTGCCTCATAAACGAACGTCGGTTGACGAGAGCCTTCTCCTGAGAGCTAACTTCTTCTACCGTTGGCATGGTTGTTGTTTCAGACAACTTCCCAGCAGGAACATTTTCGTTTTTCATGTATACGTCTCCATTTCTCGAGGATTATTTTCCGTTTTTTGAAGATGGTTTTCGGTGGTCTTGCCTTAGCGATGAGTAGCAACGTCTTCGCCTGTCAAATTCATTTGTGTCTACGGCTGGTTGTGCCGCGTGCAGCCTCTCGTGACCAACACGCGGCGGTTAAGTGGTGTGCAACCAACCCGCAGCTGGAGCTGGAGTCAGTTGAGAGGCTCGATCGTTGATTCGAGGGATCGAAAGCCATTACTTCTGTCCTTGATGGTCGGAGTGTCCGCCTCCGTCTTCCGAGCGGGCCAGACGAAAGGCGAAGACTTTGTTGTTTCCGGTTCCACGGATTTCCTTGTAGCCAGATCCCCAATAGAGGGTGCCGTCTACGATCGATGGCCCATCGATGACCGAGCCCCCGCTCGCGAAGCTCCAGAGAATGTTCCCAGTTGTTGTGTCGAGGGCGTACATCTGTCCTGAGTTAGAGCCCACATACATGACACCGTTTGCGACACTGACCGAGCCCCTGTCAATGGTGCCTGGGGTAGGATCTGCAGTCTGCCAAAGGATCTTTCCCGTGGCGACGTCAAGCGCGCTCCACGCTCCCCAAGTAATCTGCTGTCCCGAGGGCAGCAGCGTGTAGGGGAGGAGATCGCTATTCGCGATCGCGACATAAATGCGCTTACCGTCGGTGGCTGTACCCCACTCGATGCCTCCGAGCGAAGCGCCTGGCCCAACCGGTGTGCTCCAAACGATGCTGCCGTTATCGGGATTAAGCGCCCAATAGATGCCGCTCTTCTGGCCAAAGCCGACAATATTGCCCACCAGATTGGGTCCTGATCCTCCGAGATCGAAATCCGGGCTGCTGGGTACAGGACAATTCGGGTTTGGACCGGAAGAAGTTACGCAGGCCACGGTCCAAGTGTCAGAGCCTTGCAGCTTCTTTGACCACTTGACCTGTCCGGTTTTTAAGTCCAACGCGAGAGCGGCGTCAAAGAAGTCGTCAGGCGCAGCGCAGTTCGCGGTAGGAGTTGCGTTCTGGCAAGCCTCAACGCTTGCCGGAGCGGTGTAGTTGTTTCCGGTGCCGATGAAGAGCGTACCCCGCTTGGGATCAATCGCCGGCGGTTGCCATACCGCCCCGCCGCTGTATTGGTCCGTCCGCCCGCCGTTGTCCGGCATGTCAAAGGTTTTCCAAAGGATGGCACCATTTTTCGCGTCGAGCGCCACTATACTGCCGCGAAAACTGCAACAGGGATACGAGGGATTTGTTGCCAGACTTTCTTCGGTCGAAGAGACGCCAATGTAAACAACGCCGTCGAAGACAACGGGGGATCCAGTGATGATGGCGGCGGGATGTGTCTCCACCTGTGTGATCCACCGCAGCGCTCCCGTTTCTCGATCAACCGAGATTACGTTCGCGCCGTTGTGCACCTGCTTGGAACTGAGAATGTCGCCGATAATTAATTGATCGTTATCAACTGCGGGACTAACCCGAGAGACAGCTCCTGCGACGCCATCATAGTCGGAGATTTTGTGAGACCAAATAAGACGGCCACTGTCCTTCTTGACTGCAAAGAGATTACCGGCCCAATCGGGGAAGTAAACCGCGTCACCATCTACCGTAGGAGTAGCAGATACATCTCCACCGGTTGTAAATACCCATTGCGGGGATAGATTTTTGACGTTGGCACGGCTGATTGAATGCTCTGCTGGCTGGCTCCAGGTGTTGTCTAGGTTCTGACCGGCTATACGCCATTGGCCAGCCCCGGATTCATCCGACGGGCTTTGCGCGTACAGCGTTGAGACGAATACTAACAAAAGAACATTAATGAATGCGGACTTTGGAACAGAGACGTTACGATTCTTTATATTCATAAGCATTTTTTCCTTGGATTCGGTTGGGGTTACGGTCGCCGGTTTAACAGCGACGCGCCTATGGCCAAAGTGGTTCACGCCGGTCTTGTTCGGATCTCATCATCCAACTTAAGACGTTTCGAGCTCGCCGCATCACCGGTCTGCCGATCGGTTCCCGCGTGATGCGGCTTGGACTAACGCTACGCAAGACCGGCCTCACCAATCTCAGCGCCCTGGCTGGATGAGCAGAGAAAGCTCGGCACCAGATGCCTGATTCTTTATGAGCTCCCTTTCCCTGCTGCTCTCCGGCAACTCGTGGCCGACCTCGTTATCAGAGAGGAAAACTCCCTTCAGAAAAGCTTCGCTTCCGTATCGAATGAAGACCAGGTGAGGTTCCGGGCTCTGCTTTTCAGAATCGTCCGGAAGAGTCAACACGAACTCGCGTTCTTTGTCGTCGCTGCTGCTCAAGGCAAGAAGTCCGGATTTCAGTTGCTCGATCGTGTAGTTGCCCGCTTTCAGCGTAGTATTTCCTACTGAGAAATCGAACGGTATGTCTGCTATGACGCGACTGCCACTCTGGGCGTGAGCTGGCACGATTGTAAGTGCGACACCGAGCACGGTTATGACTGCGAATAACATGGGCTTCAACAAATACTGCATGGTCTCCTCTTCCTTCATTTCTTTCATGATGATAGTTATTTACACTCCGTTTTCTCCCGGTTAGAGAATCTGAGCAAACGCGCTTCTGTCCGCGAAGCCAGGAATTCATTCCCGAAATAACGAAATGACTGAGTGCATGGAGGCTTTGATTCCGTGATGGGGGATCTCGACTGTCACGGATTTGTCAGATTTGTCAGAAGTGCGTAAATTATTGTTCGCACGCGCAGGCGGAGAGTCGAGATAGTATCCGCAGCATAACCGCCTCCCCTTGCGGAGTTGCGGTTCAGCCCGAGCACATAACTGGTTACCGGACAGGTGGACCCGGCCATCATCGCCCGCGAGCTACGCAGCCAACTTCTTGGCTTGTGCAATATCTATTAATTAAGAGCTGCGCCCGAAGGCTCGTCGGCACGCGTTGCGGGTGTCGAGAGCGCGAATCGTCTCTTCGACAGGGTCACGTTCACAGGGTCACGTTCAACGATGCTGCAGAGAAAGCTGGCAAGCAAATTCGCAAAATGGCAACAATATACTGGCGCGGCGCCGATCGTATGCCTATCTGTAGCTAGCCGGGAAATATCCGCGAGTTGCAAAACATTGTTGAAAGATCGGTGATCTTGTGCGGCGGCGACACTTTTTGGATCGAAAAGATCCTGGCTTACACGCGTGCAGCCACTCGGGAAGGATTTAGCAGGTCCTTTGCCCGACACTCTCCAGAATCAGGCGAGAGAAATGATTGAAAGGGCTCTTGCGGAAAGTAAAGGGAAAGTTTCCGGCCCAGACGGTGCGGCAGCGAAACGGGGAATTCCCCGCTCGACGTTGGACTGGAAAATCAAGCAGCTGAGGATCAAGAAACACAGGTTTATCTCTGAGTCGTAAGTAAGTCCCTCTTTTTGATTCCCGAAAATCCGGCACTTGTCTGAGTTTCGTCAACCAATTTCTCCTCTACGTCTTTCGTTTCAGTGCCTTGCATGTGGCCTCCGTGTTGCATCGTTCTCAACCGAGAGCCGCGATGGCAACCATGCAGCAACGCCAAGGCTGACTGCGCCAAACAAGCTACGATGACCTTGAGGATCGAGCGATCGGTGCGGCAGGGAATCATGGTTTTTACGCTAAGTGGGTGCATGAACGCGGAGGAGGTCGCGGAGTTGAAGGCGCTGTTTGCTGCGGACTACGAAGATGCGGACTACAAAACCATCGTTTTGGACTTACAAGAACTGAGGCTGGCGGATTGCGACGCAGTGAAGTTTCTAAGAGATTGCGAGGCGGATGGGATGAAGCTGGAGAACTGTCCGGCGTACGTCCGCGAGTGGATCGAAAGAGAAAAAAAGTGAGGGAGCCAGCAATGGATAGCTCGGGTTCGAGCGAGGAGGTCGACCGTCGGGATGAGTACATGTTGTTCGGCGCAGAGCGCTGCCGCAGCAGGTAGCGATCTCGGAGCGTGGAGCGAGAAACAGTTGATCGCAGCCGCCAAAAGTGGGCGAAGAGCTCCCTTCAGAAAGCTTGGCGAACCTCATATGGTTATGAAATGTTCGGTGTGACTGAGGAGAGAGAAATATGACCGGAGGACAGTCCGCTGTCCGCATGAATGACCGCCACAGCTTCCCGGTGGGCGGTCTTGTCGAACTTTCTCGGGCCACATACCAAAGCACTCCTCTGTCCGTTGTCGAGATTCGCCCAACGGTCTTTTCCTTCATTGGAGCCGGCGGAACGGTAACCGCAGTTGGCGGCTCCGAGGAGTGTGCGGTGATCGACACGGGCTATGGCCCGCGCGTTCCTGAAATACGCAGCGCCATCGCTGGGGCGCTTCACCAATCCGCTCGCTGGCTGATTGACACCCACTGGCACTTCGACCACACCGATGGAAACTCCTGGTTTGCGGAAGATCAAAGCACGGTGGTGGGCCATGCCAACTGCCGGGCGCGCATGTCTCGAGATCAATTCGTTCCCTCGCTCGAATGGAGCGTGCGAAGCTCGCCGCGCTCGGCATGGCCCGTTCTGACGTTCAATGCTGCGGTTAGCATTGATCTGGGTTCGCAGACTCTCGAATTGATACCGCAGGAGCCGGCCCACACGGATGGAGATGTTGTGGTGTGGTTGCCCGCAGCGAACGTCCTGGTGATGGGCGATTTGATGACGAACGGAACTTATCCGGTCATCGACGAATCCTCTTGCGGATCCTTGCATGGAATGATTCAGGCGATTGAGCGGCTCTTGCCGTTCATCAATGCGGAGACCGCCGTGGTGCCAGGGCACGGACCAATCGCAACTGGCGATGATCTCGTCAATTTTAACGACACGCTTCGTACCATCGAAGGCCGCGTGCAGCGCCTGATTGCGGCAGGTTGTTCCGTTGCAGAGATCCTGGCTGCCGCGCCGTCCGCTGAGTTCGACCCGGTCTGGGGACGCGGATATGTTATTGGAACTGTCTTCGTGCGAATGATCCTGGCGGGACTTGGTTTGACTGAAAAGAATCTAGATCGCAACGAACGCCTAACTTGAAGTTTCCTTGGAGCAACGCTGATTGACACAAGGGGGGGATTATGAAAGTTTACCGTCGCGGTTTTCTCCAGGCGATGTCAGTCGGTGCGGCACTGGCTCCAGTCCTGTCGCTCAATTCGGCGTTCGCCTGGGAAAGCGATTCCAGCGGGCAGGAGGCCAGCTTAGGGGCCAAGCTCGTTCCCCTGGACCCAAACCTGAGCTTTGACCAGCAGATCGTAAACAACGTTGCGCCGGTAGTCCTGCTCAGCACCTTCCTGGTGAAGCATGAGCACGTGGACGAGTTCCTGGCCGGATTTCGGAAGCAATTTGCCATTATGCGAAAGCAGCCCGAACTCATCTCGGCGCAGTTGCATCGCGGGATCGCGGGAGCTGCCTGTTCATGAACTACGTCATCTGGGAGTCTACGGACGCGTTCAAACACGGCTTTGAATCGCCTGAGTTTCAGACCCAGCTCAAGCAATATCCTCCAGGAACGGAGGTTTCGGCTTTCATGTTTCAGAGGGTGGCGGTGCCCGGAATGTGTCTGGGTGAGCCGGTCGCATCGGAGTAGACTCTGCAGGTGGTCCGTCCGCATCTGGCGCAAGCATGGCGAAGCGCAAACATTGCCAGTCGCAAGCGGAATGACTCGAGAGTGCGCATGGCATCCTTGCCGCATGGCTTCGAAGAACCTGGAGATGTAGAGGACATTCGCCTTGTCGTCGACACCATCCCTACGTTGGCATGGTCCGCTGGTGCAGATGGCTCCGCCGACTTCTTCAATCGGCGCTGGCTGGACTATACGGGTCTATCTGCAAAGCAAGCCTTGGGCTCGGGATGGGAGGTTGCGATTCATCGCGACGACCTGGCACGAATTCTGGAAACATTCCGGGAAGCTTTGAATACTGTAAAGCCGTACGAAGTGGAGGGCCGCTTCCGCCGCTTCGACGGCGAATTTCACTGGTTTCTGTTTCGCGGCAGTCCTCTGCGCGACCGATCGGGGAAAGTCGCGAAGTGGTACGGAACCAATACGGATCTTGAGGAGCGGAAGCGTGCTGAAGATGCCCTTCGGAAAAGCGAAGAGCGGTGGAGATCCGTCTTTGAGAATTCGGCGATCGGCGTTGCGCTAACCGACCCCAACGGCCGTTTTCTGGCCACAAATCGCGTCTTCCAGGCAATGGTGGGCTACACGGAGGAGGAACTGGGCGCAGTTAATTTTCTGGACGTAACGCATGAGGACTACCGCCAAGCCAACTGGGCGCTCATCACCGAGTTGCTGGAGGGAAAACGACGGCAGTTTCAGATCGAGAAAAAGTATCGCCGCAAGGATGGCAGTCTGATTTGGGTAAGCAACAACGTTTCTCTGGTGCCGGGCACCGAGCGGGTACCACGATTCATCATGGCGCTGACCGAGGACATCACCGAGCGCAAGCGCGCCGAGCAAGCTCTTCGGCGAAGCGAGGCGTATCTGGCGGAGGCGCAGAGACTAGCCAAGACGGGCAGTTGGGCCTATAGCCCCGCCGCGGAGAAGTGTATTTGCTGGTCCGACGAAATGCTACGAATCTTTGGATTAGATCCTCAAACCAGCAACCTTCCAGATCGGGAAGAGTTTCTTCGATTGGTACACCCGGAAGATCGCGACAGATTTAACGAACGGATCGACAAGGCATTCCGCGAGAAAGCTGATTTTGTGCAAGATTACAGGATCGTGCTGACGGATGGCACGGTCAAGCACATCCATGGGATCGGACACCCGGTTCTCGATGAAACCGGAAATATTATCGAATACGTTGGGACCGACGTGGATGTGACGGAACGCAAACGCGACGAAGAGAAGCTGCGACGCAGTGAAGCAGATTTGCTGGAGGCGCAACGGCTAACCCGCACCTGCAGTTGGAGGCACGAGGTCGTAACAGATAAGGTGACAGTCTCCGCGGAAGGGCTGGCAATGTATGGCATTGAACCCGAAGACGACGCCTCGTCGGCTGATTTCTATTTCAGCAGGATGCATCCCAAAGATCGGCCCGAGGTCGAACAAGCTTACGCGGCGGCATTGCTTGGAAAAACTGATTTTGAGGCAGATTTTCGGATTGTTCTTCCAGACGGAACCATCAAAAATACCCGCAGTATCGGCCATCCCATCCTGAACGAACGCGGCGACGTCGTGGAATTTGTCGGGGCCTCAATCGACGTCACCGAGCACCACCGCGCGCGAGCCGACCTGGAGAAGGCGTTTGAAGAGATTAAGCGTCTGCGAGATCAACTGCACGACGAAAACGTAGTGCTCAGGGAGCAGGTCGACCAAGCGTTCATGTTCGAAGAGATCGTGGGCGCCTCGTCGGGGCTGCAGGGAGTGCTTTCTCGGCTGATGAAAGTTGCTCCCACCGATTCGAGCGTTCTGGTTAGTGGAGAGACTGGAACTGGTAAGGAATTGGTCGCCCGCGCCATCCATAAGCGATCTCGTCGCTGGCAACGCGCCTTCGTGAGCGTGAACTGCGCAGCTCTTGCCCCATCGCTGATTTCATCCGAACTCTTTGGCCACGAAAAGGGCGCGTTCACCGGGGCGATGCAGCGCCGCATCGGCCGATTTGAACTGGCGAACGGAGGAACCATTTTCCTCGACGAAATCGGCGAGCTGCCGCTGGACACTCAGGTTGTACTCCTGCGGGTGTTGCAAGAACGTGAATTCGAACGCGTCGGCGGCACGCAACCCGTTAAAATCGATGTCCGCGTAATAGCGGCAACCAATCGCGATCTGGAAGCCGCCGTTGAAAAGGGGACATTTCGCCCGGACCTCTACTACCGGCTGAACGTATTCCCGATCCAGGTGCCCCCGCTTCGCGAACGGCAGGACGACGTTCTGATGCTGCTGGAATACTTTGTCCATCGATTTGCGCAAAAGATGGGCAAGCACTTTAAAAAGATCGATAAGCGAACGGTCGAACTCTTTCGCTCCTATCCCTGGCCGGGCAATATTCGCGAACTGCAAAATGTGGTTGAGAGGTCGGTCATTGTGAGTTCGGATGGCGTGTTTTGCGTGGATGCAGCCTGGTTGTCCAGAGATTCCGGTCGAGTCAGCTTGCCGCAAC
>Ga0210406_10000246_pt1 | contig 80725 bp, 66 predicted proteins | sample IncBWC30MmetaG_FD_155454 | JGI IMG/M metagenome (GOLD analysis project Ga0210406, IMG submission 155454) | Forest soil microbial communities from Barre Woods Harvard Forest LTER site, Petersham, Massachusetts, United States - Inc-BW-C-30-M | ecosystem: Environmental > Terrestrial > Soil >...
GGCCTACGCTTCAGTCAGGAAGCAGGCTCTGCCTATGGCGACAACCTCTCTCAATATTGTGCAGCGTCTCGGGGGGCCGACACTAACGACGCTCTGTGCGACTTTCCTGGGATGGAGGTTGGGTGCGGCACATTCGTCCGCCGGTTTCATCGACGCGTTTACGGCAGCCTTTCTTCTACTTTGCGTCTTGCACGCTTGCCTGTTTGCTGCCGCCCTAAGGCTTCCTCTTTTCATAGGCAAGGTGACACAACAAACCCCTGCACAAGAAGCGCCTGTCATTCTGGAAATGATGTCCGAGTAATTGCATACGAGCCATCACGTTTGGTCATTAGCCAGAAACGGGCTTATGCCGCAGATAAACCCGCTCCCCCGAGCCGCCAGAAAATCCCAGCAGCCCGTATGCCAAGTCTACGTTGCGAAGGTGTTATACCGCATTTACGGAAACCGCAGTAAACAGCCCATAGATAAGTAAAACTCCGAACGCCAATAGCCCGACCGCAAACAGTTTCATGTGACGAATGATCATCGGACGCACTTCCTCGCCGAAACGACGGTGCCATTGCCAGGGAGTAAGGATCAACACCAAGGAGGATAAGACGATGGCCCATCCGACCAACCAGAAGACTTTCGGTTGCCACATAGCCCCAGAGCGAGTGATGAGTGACGCGCCGATCACTAGGCGGACAACTTGCTCCGTGTAGTGTGCTCGCGCCGAACTCGCGAATGACATAAAAAAACGTTCAGCTACTGCTGGCTTCGCGAAGACGACGACGGTAAGACCAAGCAGGAAAAGGCCGAATGCAACGAGAATGGCTCCTGCGACTGCGTTCATTATAGTCATGGCGTAACGCCATTCGGCGGCATAACAGCTAATCGACGGACATCCGTCCGGACAGTCCCAATATACCGGATACTTTTTAGTTCGTCAGTTGCTGCTCACATCCGATGCCAAAACAAGCGTTACCGGCGTCGCTACCAGACGCAATCCCCCAAACACAATTTCCGTTCTCGGATCGACCATTGACCCAGCCGAGGATTTGAAATGAGGGGCCGATCCGGGAACTGCAGAAACTCTATCCTACAGACGGTGTTGACGCTATGATTCTTCGTTAGGGAAGGGTACCAGTGCAATCCATCCTGACAATACTCACGTCCGGTGCTGTTATGTCCAGCCTGGCCTTTGCTCAATATGAAACTGCTCCGTCAAATTACTACCCCAGCAACTTTAACGGCAACACGTTTACGGGAACTGTAACCGACACCGGAGAGAAGCAGATCACTTTGACGTACACAAGAGGCAGCAAGATGGACATGTTCACGAGTTCGTTTGAAAGCGCATGTTCCGTTCCTGGCGGCTTCGCTGCGATTACTAACTTTTAGGAACAAAGAATTAAGGATGGACTCAAATGACGTTGTCGAGAAAGCTGACTCTTCTGAGTGCAGTTCTGAGTTTGGGTTTGTTCGCGGCAGGTGCCATGATTGTGCCGCAAGCGCCTGTTGCCGCGGGCACTGTTTCGGCAGGGGTTCTTCGAGTTCATCCGCCGGTTGATGCGGTGCAAGGCATTGTCGCCGCCTGCAAAAAGCACCCTGTCGTCATCATCGCTGAATGGCAGCATGGTGTGCGGCAAATGGGCGATTTCTATATGCGACTGGTGCAAGACTCGGAATTTCAAGAGACCGTCCAGGACATTGTGATTGAATTCGCCAGCCGCAATAATCAGCAGCTTCTTGATCGCTACATTGCGGGCCAGAACATTCCCATGAGAGAGGTATCGCACGTTTGGCGCGACACTACCAAGCCGGCATCATGGGAGTCTCCGATGTACGCCGAATGGCTGGCCACCATCCGCGAGGTAAACCAGAGGCTTCCACTGGGACGCCGTTTTCGCGTGCTGGCCGCCGATACGGCGATCGATTGGAACCGCATCCAAACTCACGCGGACTGGGAGGCGCTCGGAGATAACAACGTCTCCTTTGCAGACGTGATCATGAGTGAGGTGATCCAAAAGAATCGCCACGCATTGGTCGTTCTAGGCGGTAACCATGTAAATAAGATGGGCACGCGCACGGGAGGGCCGAATACCACTACACTTGTGGAAAAACGTTATCCGGGTTCAGTCTACACTGTGCTGCATCAGCTTGAGTCCGTCAGTTCCACGGATGCTGTGTTGCATTTCTCCGACCCCCTGATACCCACATTTTACGATCTCGCCGGGACTCCACTCGGCGAAAAGCCGGATAAGAACGGAGTGCCACCCATCCGTTACACGGATGCATTGCTCTATGTTGGGCCACCTGAATCCTTGACCGAGTCAGTGCCGCCCAAAGGGAGCCTCGATCACGACTATATGAAGGAAGTTGACCGGCGGTCGATGATTGAGTGGGGAGAATTGCGGGCGCGGCAGTTTCTCGGTGCGGCAGCAGCGAAATAAGTCGCCCAATCTGATGTCGGCAAAGCAACGGGAGTGTGCATGAAATGAACAGTCTTGTTTTCTCGATCGTTTTATCGCTCATGATTTTGGGTGGCAACGACCGCGCTAATACGGACTCGCCATGGCGGACGGGGGTCATCAGTCCCCGGATGGAAACTTTGCAGAAGCAGCTGCAACGTGGAAATTCCACTGCGGTCGATCAGTTCTGGGAAGAAATGAAGTCCCGGAGCACACCACTAGTCGAGGAAATCCCCACCGACTCCAAACATGTGCTGGTAACGTTCTTGTATCGCGCAGTTCAGCCCGCCACGAATGTTGTGCTCTATAACCAATTAAATGCTAGCCGCGATGAATCCACGAACGTGCTGACGCGTCTGCCCGGGACAGATGTTTGGTATAAGACATACTGGATCCGCAACGATATGCGGCTAAGCTACAGCCTCGTGCCCAATCCCAACGAGGATTCGCTTGACTCCAACAAGCCGGAGTTGCGGCTGCAGGATCCACTCAATCCCAAGTCGCTTTCCACGGGCAGCGCTATGGGAAGGTCGGTACTAGAGCTTCCGGCAGCTCCGGCACAGCCATGGATCAAGCCTAATCCGGCCATTCCGGGTCGCGAGCTGGAAGAAATAAACATAGACAGCAAAATCCTGAAGACGCGGCGTCAAGCCTGGATCTATACGCCTCCTGGATACAATCTAAGAAGTTCCAGTCCTTACCCTCTGCTGATATGTTTTGATGGATTCGTCTATGCCACACCGGAATTCGTACCGACTCCGACAATTCTCGACAACCTCATTACCGCCAAGGAAATACAGCCCATGGTGGCGGTCTTTATTGGGCAATCGCCACAACCTGGCAGAAACATCGAACTGACAAATAATGAGCCGTTTCTTGCCTATGTGGCGGATGAGTTGCTACCTAAGGTCCGTGAAAAATGGCACGCCACCTCCAACCCGGCGCAAACCGTGGTATGTGGGTCGAGCAGCGGAGGACACGCCAGCGCTTTTTTTGCTTTTCGCCGGCCGGACGTGTTTGGCAACGTTCTCTCTCAATCGGGGGCCTTTTGGCCCGGCCAAACTCATGAGCCTGAAAAGCCAGACCGCGAATGGCTCATACGGCAATTTGCGCTTTCACCTAGACTTCCCATCCGGTTCGTTCTTCAGGTGGGAGTTTTGGAATTTATCGCTACACCCCGTAACGGACCAAGCATCTTGGCCACCAACCGCCACTTGCACGATGTCCTTACAAAGAAAGGTTATGACATTTACTACAGCGAAATTGCGGGCGGACACGAGCCGCTGAGTTGGCGAGGAGGTATAGCAGAAGGACTCATTCGGTTACTGGGTTCAACCAAATAGTTCGCGGGAAGGGCATTCGGTCCTCCGGCCGGGTTTGGACGGTGAGTGTGCTCGCCTATTTACACCACTTGGCTGGGAAGCGAGGCATCCATGGGCGTAAGCTGCTCCCATGAAATGGTGCTTTCTCATGTCGCTCCTGTTGTTTGCACTGCCTGGTATCGCCCAGGAAAAACCCCGCATGGAAGACAGTTATCCGCGCTGGGCGAAGGCCCAGAAGTACGAGGGAACGGGATTCCAGCCCATCGACTGTTTCGCTGGTCAGGTGAAAGTTCGAGGCAAACGTGTCACTCGGCAGCCGTTTTCTGTTTTCTCACCGAACGGCAACGTGAAATGTTGCGGGACACTCGTAAAGGGCGCACGAACCGACGAGCACGGACACTTTGTTGTTGAGCCTCTGCAAGAAGGTGGGTATTTCGCGCAGTTTCAGTTCAGGGGAGTTGATTACGCCGTCAGCTTCGCCATCATTGAAACCTACGATCGAAATGGTCAGCAAACAAAAGCGCGGCCCATTCCAGTGTCGTGAGAATGGTCCTGGCGTAAACGAAAACGAGCAGAAATGAGCCAACTGGACACATGTGGACATGGAGCACACGGCAGCTCCTGTCGAATCAGTTGGTTAATGGTGGGCGCTATAGGATTCGAACCTATGACTTCCACCGTGTGAAGATGGCACTCTACCGCTGAGTTAAGCGCCCAATGTTTCCAAAATTGGTTTTCATATACTACAAGCTGAAGACGCTGGCGGCAAACCTGAGACGGGCAGCCCGAAGGCTGGATGCTAGCCACCAACTCATAATGTGCAGTTGGCGGAGCGAATTTTGGGCCAAGGCTTAGGACTGCGTCGTGGGATCGAGGTGCTTGAGGTCGGTATGTTTGCGAAGCGCTTCAAAGAGCCGTTCATTGGTTTCCCGCAGAGTGCTAGGCCCATCGGTCACGGCTTTTTCGACGCAAATAATCTCCTGGCATTTAGAGCACTTGCCAAAGCGATGACTGGCGCGGTCCATTTCGTCCTTTGGCCCAAGCCAACCTAGATCCGTCAACTCTGGTTTTTTCATCTTGCCGCCTGCCCACGCTGGAAGCCTAGCTTTGTGGTTGACCGAGTCATTCTCACGCATACAGCGGGAGTCGTACATACCATTTTTCACGTAGCCCGAAGGGCTGGCATTTCAGTCCCTTCGGTCATTGGGTGAAGCCACAAAAATGAAGGCCTCGACGATCTACTGTCGAGGCCTGGAATGCTAAAAGTCTGTACGCCTGCCCTTATCGGGAGTTCGGTCCTGCGTTTGACGCGCTCTCGCGGCTGCGCGCCTCCTCCGTGATTTTCTGCAGCTCGTTTAGCAGCGGCTGGCTGGCGGCGGGCGGCGTAACTTTGCCAGTCAGGATGGCGTCGGCCGGTTCCATATTGCCGAACAGAAGCGCAGTTTCATCCTTGTCCTGCTTGACCACGGTCCCCGAGAGATCGATGCCGGCGAAGAGGCCGCGGGATCGCGAGTAAGTCAAGATTTTGTCGTTCATCTCAATGTCGGTGGCAGCAGCGGTGTTGCGGCCGACGGGGCCAGCGGCGGCGGAAGCATCGCCTCCAACCTTGAAATGGTCGGACGTCAAGTGTTCCATTCCCTTATCGCCCATGAATACCAGCACTAAATCGGTAGCCTGGCCTCCGAGCTGAAGCCCCCAGCTTCCACCGGTGACGCCGATTGGAAGAGGAGCGCTCCATCCGTGTTCGGTGCGGCAGGACGCGACACCATGTCCGTGTTCGCCGCCAAAGCCAACGGCAATTTTGACCAGGGAGGGTACTACCGCGATGCACTTGGCATGGTCCACGATCTTGTCGGGAATCGCATGGTCAGGAGTGCCCATCACCTCCGACAGGACGTCGGCGGATTTGTCAATACGCTTTTGGATGGTGGTTTCGTTGTCATTATCGGCCGCCCAGCTCATGCAAACGACGATCAGAACTGCGGTGGCCAGAGTCAGCAGCTGTTTCGCGGTTTTCATCGTTAATTCCTCTAGTTTCTATGCCCAATCTGAGCACCAGGATGTAACCCAGGTGACACTCTAGCCACGGATAGAACCCCAATCCATCCCCTTGAAACGGTAAACAGTTGTGGCCTACGCTTTAGGGGTGACCGGGTAACGGAATTGGCGTGATAGACGCATGTCGCGTTTGACGGGCCCCCAGCCTTGCTCTCGGGACGTTTCGGTTAGCGTAACTCCGTGTTAGGCTACGGTTTGGGGCTAGCCTGGGAGGGTTTCGCCCCACTTTTCCAGAGTTTTACCCAGTTGCCATGACCGGCAAACCCAGTTCCGCCAAGTCGCCTCCAGACCCTTCTTCCCAAGGGACTTCCGGGCCGAACTCCAGCCCAGGCCAGACGCAACTTTCGCCCCGGGCGGGGGTTCAACCTACTGTGAGCACTACAGCCATGCAGCGCGGGTTGCTGGCCATGAGGGGCGCCACGCCTTACGGCGAGGCGCAAGCGGTGGTGGCTCGTCCGCTGCCCACGGCCAGTGACGCCGATGTGATGCTGCGGGTGAAGGCCGGGGACGACTCCGCCTTTGAGTATCTGGTGCAGAAATATCGCCGGCCGATGGTGAGCTATATGTACCGCATGTGCCACAACGCGGCGGCGGCCGAAGATCTGGCGCAGGAAGTTTTTCTGCGGGTGTATCGCTCGCGCGGCAATTATGAGGCGAGCGCGAAGTTCACCACCTGGCTGTATCGCATCGCAACCAATCTGGCGGTAAATCACGCTCGCGACTCGCGGCATGAGCGCCCGGAAGTTACCGTCAGTGTGGATGAACCAGACCAGGAGACGGGACAGGTTTTGGATCTGCCGGACACGTCGCTCAGCGCGGAGGAAAACATCCTCCGCCGGGAACGGATGGCGGCCATTCGCCAGCGGGTGCAGAGTTTGCCGGAACGGCAGCGGACTGCGGTGGTCATGCACAAGTATCAGCAAATGGATTATCGGGAGATCGCCCAGGTTTTGAAGTTGAGCGAATCTGCCACTAAGTCGCTGCTTTTCCGCGCGTATGAAACGCTGCGGGTGCAGCTGAAAGAGTTTTTGTGAGGGTACGGTTATGAAATGCAACGAAATTTGCGAATTGCTTCCGGATCTTGCCGCCGGACTGGATACGGGCACGCCCGAGGTTAGTGATCATTTGAAGGCTTGCGCTGCCTGCGCCGGCAAGCTGGCCGAGGTCCGCCAGACCATGGCCTTGCTCGATGAATGGCGGGCGCCGGAGCCTTCTCCTTATTTCGACACGCGGCTGATGGCGCGAGTGCGGGAAGAGAAAGGCCAGCCCAGCGGCTGGTGGCAATGGCTGCGCAAGCCCGCGCTGGCGGTTTCGCTGGCCGTGCTCATGGTGATGAGCATCACCTTGTTCCGGAATGACTCCGGGCTGGGCAGCCACGGCGACGGCCAGGTTGCCATCGTGGCCGCCGAACCGGGATCGGCCGTCAGCGATTTGACCGCCATGGACAAGAACAGTGAGCTGTATTCCGATTTCGATGTGCTGGATGATTTGCAGGTCCAGCAGGATGTCAACGCGAATCCCTAGACTGAAGACTGATTCGCGTTGTGTGTGGAATCAAGAACAAGGGGGAAGTGTGCTGCGGGTGAGAAACATTACGAGGTGGATGGGAGCCGGCATCCTGACGCTGATCCTGGCTACTTCTTCTGCCACCTATGCGGCACAGGGAAACCGCGGCCCCAAAAACCAGCCACACCCTCCAAACCAAGGCCATCACTCCGGCCAATGGCTGCAACAACACAGAAATATGCCACCGGAGCAGCAGCGTAAGGCGCTCGAAAACGATCCCGGCTTTCGCAGGCTTCCGCCCCAGCAACAGGAGCATCTGCGAAACCAGTTGCAGCGTTTTAATCACATGACTCCGGAGCAGCAGAATCGCACCCTGAACCGGATGGAAACCTGGGAGCACCTGACGCCTGAGCAGAAGGGGCAGGCCCGGGGTCTCTACCAGCGCTGGCAGCAACTGCCTCCCGACCGCCGCCAGGCCGTGCAGGGGGCTTTGCAGACACTGCGTGCCATGCCGCCCGAGGCCCGTCAACGCGCCATCGAGTCTGACGACTACAAGAGGCGCTTCACGCCCGAAGAACGCAATATGCTGGACGGCGCTTCCAGACTTCCGCTCGCCCCGCCCGAACCAAGCGAGCAGGCGCCCGAAGAATAACCGGGCATTGGTCCGCGGAAATCCGCAGCTCGCGTCACTTCCTCAACAGATTCTTGGCGATGAACAGCGCGTTCGCAGGACGCTCGGCTAACCGTCGCATCAGGTAGGGGTACCACTCGGTTCCGAACGGAATATAGACTCGCATCCGCCAGCCCTCCCTGACCAGACTCTGCTGCAGGTCGCGGCGGATCCCATAGAGCATCTGAAACTCAAAAGCCTCGCGGGGGAGTTTCTCGCGCATGGCGAACGCTTTGGCCTGGTTAATGATGTTCTCGTCATGCGTGGCCAGACCGTGATAGACCCCGCTCTTCATCAGAATCTTCATCAGCTTGACGTAGTTATCGTCGACTTCCGACTTCTTCTGATATGCAAGCTCCGGCGGCTCCTTGTAGGCACCTTTGCACAGCCGAATACGGATGCCTTCCGTTAGTAGCTTCTCGACATCGCTCTCCGACCTTCGCATGTACGACTGGATAACGGCGCCGACGCATCCCTGGTTTCCCGGAAGCCGGTGCAGTTCATGGACGAAATCGAGCGTACGCTGGGTGTAGGGCGAGCCTTCCATATCAATGCGGGCGAAGTTGGGCGGCTTCATGGCGGCGGCTTTGGCCACCAGACTGACCACCAGATCACGCGCCAGCTTTTCATCCACGTCGAGGCCCATGTGCGTGAGCTTCAGACTGATGTTGGCATTCAACTTTTGTGCGGCGATCTGGTCGAGCATCTGGTGATAGAGCGCGGCGCTGGCGCGGGCCTCGTCGGCGTTGGTGACATTCTCGCCCAGGTTATCGATGGAAACGCTGGGCCCCGACTGATTGACGACACGAGTGGCGCGGAGAGCGTCCTCGACTTGGGTGCCGGCTACGAAGCGGCTGGAGAGTCTCTGTCCAATCGCGGACCGCTCGGCGACGGCGCGCAGTCCGCGGCTCTCGGAAAGAGAGATGAAAAACGCTCTCAGCACGGGGAGCCTGCACCAGAATGGATTGAAAACGTAGGAACGTCCGGCGCGTCCATGAAGGTCACAGAAATTTGTATCACAAACTGAAGCGCTTGAAACTGACCCGGCTACTCCGCCTGAAACCCGACACCTTCATGGCTGCCGTCACAAAACGGTTTGCTTCCGGATCCCCCGCAGCGGCAGAGCCAGGTCTCCGTACCCTCGAAGATCACTTGATTGGCGGCATTCCGGATGGTGATCTGTCCCTGAAGGTGCAGCGGCCCATTCGCCGTCGGAACCACGCGCAACTTCCCACTCGTGGCCATCTCTTTGCGGGCGTCCGCCCCAGGCGCGGCTGTACCAGGATCGTCAAAACCCACAGCGAGGTGTCTGTTGTCACAAAAAGGCTTGTTCCTGGAGCCACCACAGCGGCAAAGGGCGGCGCGCGTATCGGAAAGCAATTCTTTCTCGTCTTCTGCCACTACGACGAAACTTCCCCGAAGGTACAGCGGTCCATGGGGTGCAATGGTCAGCGTGTTCGACGGTTCGGCGCGTTCCGCCAGTCCGGCATCAGCCGTCTGATAGTGCAGAGCTCCAGTCGGACAACGTTTGATCACGGCCGTGATCGCCTTGGCCTCGGCGTGGTCAGGTTGAACCCATGGCTTGGCGCCAGCCTGGAAGACTTCAGGGGCACCGTGTACGCATTCCTTGGCGTGGATGCAGCGCTGCGCGTCGTACAGCACCGTGATCGCCCTGCCTTTGTAGTCTTGGATTTTCACGCTGACTCTTTCAGTTCCCCGCGGATTATTGCAGAAAAACCTCGTCCACGTAACACCACTTCCAGTTTTCTCCCGGCTCAAACGATTGCATGATGGGATGTTTGGTTTTGTGAAAGTGTTTGGTGGCGTGCTTGTTCTTGGACGAGTCGCAGCAACCCACATGGCCGCAAATGAGGCATTCCCGCAGGTGGACCCAGGTATCGCCCATCTCCAAACACTCTTTGCAACCTTTGCCGCTGGGCGTCACTTGACGAATTTCCTTCACGTGCGTACAGCTGCCTTCGACCTGTGCCATAAATCACCTCGGTGGACTATACACTTTTGCTGCTTGGGCTCCCTACTCTTCCAGAAACCTCTCGGCTTCTAGCGCCGCCATGCATCCCGTGCCCGCCGCCGTAATCGCCTGGCGATAGCGGCGGTCCTGCACGTCGCCGCAGGCATAAACGCCGTGGACTTTCGTGAAGACGTACTTAGTGGTTTTCAGATAGCCATCGCCGTCGGAATCGAGCTGGCCTTCAAAAATCTTGGTGTTGGGGATGTGGCCAATCCCAAGAAACAGCGCGCTGGTGGGGAAATCCCAGACCTTGCCAGTTTTCACATTGCGCAGTTTCAGCCCGGTCACTTCTTTGTGGTTGACATCGTACACATCCTCTACCACCGTGTCGGTGAGGAACTGAATTTTCGGATTGTTCTGCGCTCGTTCCAGCATGATCTTCGAAGCCCGGAATGAATCCCGGCGATGAATGACCGTCACCTTGGTGGCAAAGCGGGTCAGAAACGTCGCCTCCTCCATCGCGGAATCCCCGCCCCCGATGACGACGATCTCCTTGCCGGAAAAGAAGAACCCATCGCAGGTGGCACAGGAGGAAACTCCGTGCCCAATGAGTTGCTGTTCGTGCGGCAGCCCCAGCCAGCGCGCCGAAGCGCCGCTGGCAATGATCAGGGTCTTGGCGTGCACAACTTCATGGCTGACATGCAATTTGAAAGGTCGCTGGCTCAGATCGGCACTGGTGATATGGCCGTGTTTATACTCGGCGCCAAAGCGCGTCGCCTGCTTGCGCATGTTTTCGACCAGCTCTGGTCCCTGGATGCCCTCCGGGAAGCCGGGAAAATTTTCCACCAACGTGGTCAGCGAGAGCTGGCCGCCGGGCTCGTGGCCTTCCAGCACCAGCGGTTTCAGATTGGCGCGCGCTGTGTAGAGCGCGGCAGTGTGGCCGGCGCACCCGGACCCGATAATTACGACGTTGCGGAGGTTATCCATTGCGATATTGTTAGATTGCCGGTTTCATCATTTGGGTTCAACCCGGCTCTACTGCGGTTTCTTCTCCGGAGCAACCGGTTTGAGCACAGGGCTCTTTTTCGCAACCGCCCCTATGCGCCCCAGTTCTTGCGGCACCGTGTGACGCACCCCCAGCAAATCACGATAGTTGGCGGCGATCGCCGAAGCGCTTCGGAACAGCGGCTCATAGGCGCTTTGGTCGGGCGGCGGGCCTCCCTCGGTTCCCTGGCACCGCGCCAGCACAATGGATGGTTTGCCAAACCGCTCCAACTTGATGCGCGTGGCAGGCGTGTCAGTCGTCAGCATGCTCGCGGCTGTAGCGACCGCCGAAGTGCTGTCTTCAATGGCAACCTGCAACAAATCTTTGGGATCACGCACCCGGAAAACCAGGGTTTCCACCAGATTCTTGGAGTCTTTGCTGAAAGAATACTGCACGGTAGCAAATTGCCCTGGCGCTGGGAATTCGCGGCGCACCCGCACCCAATCCGAGGTTCCCGGGTCGGAAGCCACCTGCGCATTCTGCCCCAGCTGGCCCAATTTCAGAAGATCGGCGCCTTGATCGAGCAGCGAACGTCCGCGGTCAATCTCAAAGTCCTGGGTGAAAGAAGCCATGAGCGGAATTCGTTGCAGCGCGGAAGAGATTTGTTGCTGATCCTCCGCCGAGGGCGCACACACGTTGAGCACATTCAATTTGACCTGCGGCTCTTGCTGCGCAATGACCAGTTGCGCCACGGCGAGGACGATCACAATGGTCAGATGTTTTTCGAGCACAGGGCATTCTAAACGAAAAGGCCAAATGCAGAAACGTCGACCCTGGCGCGAAGAATCTCGAGAACATCCGCATCAAGAATCGTTAAAATCGTGTCATGGCAAATCTAACTCTGGTTTACGGATTGCGGTTGCTGCCGTCGGAAGAAGTGGAGCAGGTGGGTGACGCCACGCTCAAGTTGAAGAACGGGCGCGAGGCCCACGTGACCATGCACGTTCTCGAAGGCAGCAAGGACGAGATCGAAAAACAGCTCAAGACCAGCCTGGAAGCGTTTTTCGACTTCTACCCCGAAATCTGAATCTGCCCAAACCGATGCTTGTGCAAGCCCGCCGCTCGCTTGACCATCTATAATTCGTTGAACATGACCCTGTCTGCTCGTCATCTCCGCATGAAGCTGGCCGATGCGGGCCTTGTGCCCACCAGCAAGGTGGCGCGGGTCGCTTTGTACGTACTGGCGCTCGATGTGCTGTTGTTTGTTCTGCAAAAGGCAGGTGGCTGGCTCAAACTGTCTTTTGCCGACAGTCTGGGCGGTTGGGTCAGTTTTCTCAGCTTCGTAGCCATCATCCTGTTCCTGGTTCTGGCCTTCCGCTGGGTAAAAGACAGGATGCTGTGGCGGCTGCGCAACCGCTTGATCGTCACCTACGTATTCATTGGCGTGATTCCCGTGGTTTTGCTGGTGGCTCTCGCCATCGGCTCCTTCTACTTATTTGCCGGGCAGTTCGCCACCTTTATTGTGACGACCAGCCTGAATTCGGAGTTGATGAGCCTGGAATCCGCCAACTCGGCCATTGCCCAGCAGGTGGCCGCTCAAATGAAGCATGGGCGCAGCGGCCTTGAGGCGTTTCAGGATGTCCGTGAAGAGGACAAGATTTGGGCTGACCGCCAGATTTGTGTATGGCTGGGTAAGAAAGTCGTTTTGAACAGCACCCCCACCGGGGACAACTCTGCTCCCCCGGTTCTTACTCCCCATCTGGGCCACACTTTCCGCGGCATCGTGCGTGATCACGAAGCGCTGTACTTGCGCGCGGTCCAGACCGTCCCTGTCGGCGGGGAGGCGATGACCGTCCTTTCCAGCGAAGCTTTCGATCAGCATATGTTGCAGGAATTGGCTGCTGACCTGGGCGGGATCTCGCTCTACACCGTCGGACTTAACCTCCGCAAAGTTGACCGCGGGCAGGGCAAGAACGCAGCCGCCAACGACGGCTCGAAGGTCGCGGTAACGTTAAACAAACCGGAGGGTGACTACGTTCTCGACACCGGCAAGGAGGCGCTTCGGCCCACCTATACCGCCGGGACTGTGCCGCCACCGGCGGCGCGACTGGACCCCCAAGTCACCTTCGGTACCACCGTCTCGGTAGTCGACTGGGACTCCGGCGATAAGCTTCAACCGGCGGCTATTGGCGTGCAGACCCGTGTCTCCAAGATTTATCAACGCCTGTTTGCCGCCTTGGGCGATTTCTCCCAGGCGGTCGAATTCGGGTTGTTGTTTGTGGCCATCTTCTTCGGGGTCATCGAGATGGTCGCGCTCATCATCGGCGCCGGTTTGACCCGCACCGTGACCGGCACCGTGGCCCAACTGTATGACGCCACTAAACACATCAATCGTGGGGATTTCGGCCATCGCATTCCGGTCAAGTCGAACGATCAGGTCGCCGCTCTGGCGAACTCCTTCAACTCCATGACGGCATCGCTTGAGAAGCTGATTGAAGAGCAGAAGGAAAAACAGAAGCTCGAGAACGAACTGGTCATCGCGCAGGAAGTGCAGTCGCAATTGTTCCCACGGCAGATCTCGCAACTGGCATCGCTCGAGGTCCACGGCTTCTGCCGCCCGGCCAGTACCGTGAGCGGTGACTACTACGACTTTTTGACCCTGGATGCCGACCGATTGATCCTGGCCGTCGGCGATATCAGCGGCAAAGGAATTTCGGCGGCATTGCTGATGGCCACCATCCATTCCGCAGTGCGCGCCTACAGTCTTCAGGACATTCCCGCGCTTCGCGAACCAATGGCTGTAGGCGTGGCCTCGGGCTCGGCGATGATGGTAGCTTCCCGATTGCACAATCTGGATGTATCGCCTTCCGCATTGCTTTCCTTGCTCAATCACCAGCTCTACGAGAGCACGCCTTCGGAAAAATACGCCACCTTGTTCCTTGGCATTTATAACGGAACCGAGCGCCAGCTCACCTATACCAACGGCGGACATCTGCCGCCCATTGTGATGAGTGAAGACGGCAGCATCCGGCGGCTGGACCGCGGTGGAACCGTAGTCGGTCTGTTCGACCACGTCACTTACGAGGAAAGTTCAGTGCAACTGCGGAAGGGCGAGATCTTTCTGGCTTACAGCGACGGCGTCACCGAACCGGAGAATGATTTCGGTGAATTCGGTGAACACCGGCTCATCGAACTACTGCGCGAAAACCGCGACTTGCCTCTGCCGCGCATCAGCGAAATCGTAACCGCCGCAGTGGACGACTGGATCGGCGCGAACAAACAGCCCGATGATGTGACCCTGGTATTGGCTAGGGCGAGGTAGGTCCAGTCACCACGGGCTTCGCTTTCGCCTCCTTCGACAATACCGTCACCTTGGCCGTAACCGTTTGCGCTTTTTCCATTCCGCCGATCATAACCAGGTTGCTCTTCGTTACCAGCAATCCCCGATGGTCCATAGTTGGGTTGGGGGTATTCTCGTCGAGCGTCTCCCACTTGCGGGTACGCAGGTTGAAAGCAAAGGTCACGGGTGAAGGCTCGGAGGGTTTGCCGTCGTAGCCAATGCCTGCGTTGTCATGCGGGTTGTCGCTGCCGCCTGAAAAGTAGATCATCTCGTCTTTTTCCGAGTCCCCGGCGGCAATGCGGAAGCGGGCTGTCCCCGGATGCGCGGGCAACTTGGTCCACTCGATCCTGGTGGGATCGTGATGGTTGATCTTGCCGCTCCAGCATTCGTCGGATGCCACAATACGCGGAGAGTTTCCTTCGGAATTGCGGACGGCGCCATCTACATAGACGATGGTGTCCCCGACCAGACCACCGGCGTGACCGAACACGGCAGTCGCAATCGAGGTGGCCCGTGACCACCGGTTCTTATCCAGGTCGTACATTTGGACATCGGTCACCGGTCCGGTGTTTGTGCGTCCGCCGACAAGGTAGATGTAGCGATCGCGATAGACTCCGATGACCGCCTCGCCTACTGCGACCGTCATATCATTTTGTCGAAACCAGCGGTCGTTGGCAGGCTCGTACTTGCCCACGTCCGGGACCGCCATGCCTCCCCCCTGAAACAGCACATAACCGCCCATAAGAAACACGTGGTTGGCGGCTCCCACCGCCATGGCTCCAATCCGGCCGGCGGTTCCCGGGACGGCATGGATGCTGTAAACTTTTCCCGAATCCGCGTCCAGTTGATACGCCGCATTGGTGACCGCGTCCCAGGTCTTCTTAGGGCCCATGCCCATCAAGGAGAAAAGTTCAAGCTGCCCCTTCACCCTCAGGATCGCAACTGCATTATTGGAGATCGGTTCCGGCAGCGGCTCGACGCCGGGGTTTGCGGCCGCAAAGAGGAGGACGACGACTGGAAGCATCAGCAGCGTTGCGAAAACTAACCTTTTCATCGTCGATCCATTTCTGTGGGAAGCTACGATCCAAAATATCATGCAACTGTGGCCGAGTGGGGCTCCACTGGAAAGCGGCGATTCGCAAAGTTCGGATTTACAACCTTTCCCTGGCCGCAAGCCGGGTGATTTCCGCGCGGGTCGCGCCAAAAAGCAACAGAATGAGCACTCCGGTGATGGCATAGAGGTGCAAGTGAAGAAACCAGAGATGCGCGGGTGGCAGCGCCAGCATGCCAAGGCTCCCGATCAGCCAGATTCGTGACCTTGGTGGAACGTCATTCGTTGATGCCAGATGACAAAGAATCAGCCCCATCGGCAGCAGCAGCAGGGTCAGATCATGAGGACTAAGGTGATAGCCAATCAAGATCGCCGCGAGAATCGCATTAGCGGCGATCAGCCTTCCGCAGCCATTGCAGTTCGCAATGTTTTTTCGTGGAGGCAATGCCAAATACAGGACAAGAAGCGATCCCAGAACAGTAAGCCACAGTGCCGTTCGCGGCGAACTCGATACTACAACGGAGACAAGCCCGCGGAGGTTGGCCATCTGCCCGCTGTGAATGCCGGCCAGAGGCAAGCCGCTCAGTTGCCGGAGAAACCCCGCGTAGGCAACCGGCCAACTCCAACCGGAGATGCTTGCCGACACCACCATGAGGCCGCAAGCAACTGCGATAAACCCGGCGGCCATTTTCCTGGAAGCGCAGGCAATCGCCACCAACGCTGCCGGCAGCAGCAAATGGAACTTGAATAGTCCGCAGGCCAGGATGCACCCTGCGGCGAAATCGCGTTTCTGTTCCGCGGCTATGAGTGCCAAAGCCAGCAAGAACAAGAGCAGGAGCGAGTCCTGCCCTTGCATGAAATTCAGCAGCAAGGGAACGAACAACAAGGAACAGGCAACCAGAATTCGCCAGTTCCATCTGTGCAAAACGTGCTTTGAAACCAGGGCCGCGGTGGCGCACAGCAGGGTCGCATTAGCGCCTGACCATAGTGCATAGGCGAGATACAGGGGAAAAAGGGCAAATGGCAGATAGATCAGCGTTTCATAGGGCGGATGAATAAAGTAGGTTCCTACCCGGCCCGCGTATTTCTTCAAGTATTCGTCCTGCGCAAGCGGGTCGTAAATCGCAGGCCCTCTGCCCTCGCGTACCATGCGCGCCGCAATGTAAAAGTCGGCGAAGTCCGTCCCTTTTTGTGTCTGCGGAAAACGTCCTGCGAAGTAACCCACCACCGCGGACAGAGCCAAAACGACGAGCAAGCTTTTTGCCAGCTCTTGCATGGTGAATTGTGGTTCAGGCCAGGCTCGCGCCGCCCGCGATCATACTACAAGCGACGTTCGATCTATTCCACGAAGCCCTGTCGCACCGCATGAATAAAGTCGGTGTAAACCGGTGTCAGTCCTGCGGCGCGCATGTCGGCGGCAATCTGGCCACGGTGATAAGCCGAATGCATGACCACGTGCATCAGGACGTCCTCTTTCGAGCTGCTGAAGCTTTCGCCTTTGGTGTTCTTGTAGCTGAGCGAGCGAGTCAGGCCGTCCTCTTTCAGCGATTGCAGGTAGGCCTTCCAGAGGGTTGGCAACTCTTCGGCTTCGAGCTTGCAATGTTCCAGCGAAAAATCAGGCCACACGGGATAGGTTAGCTTTTGCAGCTGTAGGCGCTGATACCACAACTTCTCGGCCGAGAGAATGTGCGCCAGCAGCTTCACCGAGCGCGGCGGGGCAACTTCCAGAGCCTGTAGAGAACTTAGGACTTCGCGGTTCGCCCAATCATCGTAAGCAAACAAGCGCTGTATGTGTCCAGTCATGGCCATAACGGAGGTTGCCTCCCTTGCCATCATAGCTCCGTCCGAAAGCCGATTCGAAGCGCGGCCGCCCGGCCAGGGCCGGTATGCGCCAAGCCATCCTCTGCCCGCAAGAGTTTCCGCTAATATCTTGGCAGCCACCAAACTCCGGAAAACGAGAAACGCATGCCTCTCACCGCAACCGATTGGATCGTCATTGTCGGCTACCTGTTGATCAATTTGCTGATCAGCATGTACTACCGCCGGCGTTCCAGCGGAAACACGGAAGAATTCTTCGTCTCCGGTCGGGATGTTTCCTGGTGGCTCGCCGGCACTTCGATGGTCGCCACCACTTTCGCCGCCGACACTCCATTATTAGTATGCGGCCTGGTGGCCAAGTCGGGCATCGCCGGCAACTGGATCTGGTGGGGTCTGTGCGTCGGCGGCATGTTGACGGTGTTTTTCTTTGCTCGGTACTGGCGGCGGGCCGAGATCCTCACCGACGTGCAGTTCGTCGAGATTCGCTACAGCGGCAAACCCGCTGCCTTTCTGCGCGGATTCAAAGCTGTGTATCTCGGCCTGTTCATGAACTGCTTCATTCTGGGCTGGGTGACCCAGGCCATGATCAACATCATCACAGTCCTGCTTGGCCCGGCCATTGCCCAGGGACGCGTGCTGCAACTATCTCTCACGGGCCACACGTTTCAATACACCCTCGGCGATCCTCATACCACGTCTTTGCTGATCTGCATTTTTGTCCTGATTCCCTTCACCGGCATTTACACCTTCATCGGTGGCCTCTGGGGCGTGCTGGTCACCGACCTGTTTCAGTTTGCGCTGAAGATGACCATGATCGTGGTGCTGGCCTGGGTCGCGGTAGCCAAGATCGGCGGCATGCAAGCCCTGCAGATTCAATTGCGGGTAGTGGAGAACAACGTGCGGCAGACGGGGGTGCGTGCTGCTGATCCAGTGGCATTCCTGCCGGATTTCCATCTCGGCTGGACGACAGATGCGCTATGGACCCTGCCGCTGCTGACTTTTTTCGTTTATCTGTGTATGCAGTGGTGGCTGGCTTGGTATCCAGGCGCAGAACCGGGCGGCGGCGGCTACGTAGCGCAGCGCATGTTCAGCGCGAAAGACGAAAAGAATTCCCTGGGCGCGACTTTGTGGTTCAACATCGCGCACTACGCGCTTCGCCCCTGGCCGTGGATTGTCACTGGACTGGTGGCCATGGCGGTGTATTCACCTAACGGCGGGCTCCATCCCAGCGTTGCCTTTGCGCAGAATCCTGAACAGGGCTACGTCATGGTGCTGCGCGATTATTTGCCCCCTGTCCTGCGCGGCCTGATGGTCGCTGCGTTTCTGGCGGCGTTCATGTCGACCGTGGGAACGCAACTGAATTGGGGGTGTTCGTATCTCGTCAACGACCTCTACAAACGCTTTCTGGTGCGCAACTCAAGCGAGAAGCATTACGTTCTCATCAGCAGGCTTTTCACAGTTCTGCTCGTAATCGCGAGCGGCTACACCGCCATGCAGTTGACTTCGATCAAGCAAGGCTGGGACCTGGTCTTGAACATCGGCTTCGGCACCGGAGCCGTCTACATCCTGCGCTGGTACTGGTGGCGCATCAACGCCTGGAGCGAGATTTCGGCGATGATCGCGGCGGCCGCAGTGACTGTCGCACTCAATGGGGTCGCGTTCACCGGCAACAGCGCGCTGGTGTATGCCAAGAAAGCCTTGATCACCGGCGGGATCACAACCGTGGCATGGCTGATCGCAACCTTTGTGACCAAACCCGAGTCCGAAGCAACGCTGGCGGCGTTCTATCGGCGAGTTTATCCCAGCGTGTATGGCTGGAAACATATTGCCAGGCTGGTGCCTGAACTGCCGGAAGTCCGCGACCTGGCCAGCAACGCCTTTAATTGGGTGATGGGAGTCGTCCTGGTTTACGGATGTCTTTTCGGAATCGGCAAGCTAGTCTTTCAGCAATGGTTCTGGGGAATTACGTTGTTGTCCGTCGCGGGAGTGGCTGGTTACCTGATTTTTTGGGACCTCACGCGACGAGGCTGGGAGACGTTGTCGGGAACAGCCATTCCGGCCGAGACCCGGCCAACACAAGCGGATTAGGAATGTGTGGTGTCAGGGGACCCGGGTCGGGCTTTGCTTTGCGCGCTTAGTGGCTGTTCTTCGCGGCCTTTGCGGTTCAAAACGCTAACCGCCAAGATCGCTAAGCATTCGCAAAGGTCGCTAAGAAACAACCGGCAAGCTCCAAACGCAGCCGATTTGGCCTTTCACAAGCGCATCCTGAACAATACTTAGATAAACTGGGAGCATGATTTACTCGTCAAGAAAGGCCCAAGCCCGTGTGCGGTATCGTCGGCTTTACACATAAAGATTCGACTCCTGATCCCGAGCGCATTCGCAGCGCCACGGCCACGCTGATTCATCGCGGGCCGGATGAGCAGGGTGTGTTCGAGTCCAAAGTGGTTTCGTTGGGAGCCACCCGGCTGAAGATCATCGATCTGCACGGCGGCGACCAGCCCATCACCGACGTCAACACCCGCACGACGATCGTCTTCAATGGCGAAATCTACAACCATCTCGAACTCCGGGCGGAACTGGAAAAGCTCGGACATCATTTCGACTCTCACTGCGATACCGAAACGGTTTTACGTGCTTTTCTCCAGTGGGACACCGGCTGTTTCTCCCGCCTGCGCGGCATGTTCGCAATCGCATTGTGGGCAGAACCCACTCGGCGACTGGTGCTGGCCCGCGACCGAATGGGCATCAAGCCGTTGTACTTCGCGCGCCGTGCGGAAGATCTATATTTTGGCTCGGAACTCAAGGCCATTCTTGTCCATCCCGAGATCGAGCGGCGCCTGAGTCTCAACGGCCTCGACTGCTTCCTGTCTCTCAACTACATTCCTTCCCCGTGGACTCTGGTCGAGGGGATCGAAAAACTCCCTCCCGGCCGTTGGCTGGAGTGGCGCGACGGCAAGTCTTTCTCAGACGCTTATTGGACTCTCCCGCTCCCCGCTGCTCGCGATCGCGCCCTGGAATCAGCCAAGGAAGAACTCGACGCCCTGCTGCGCCAGTCGATTCATGAGCATATGGTCTCCGACGTTCCCCTGGGCATGTGGCTCAGCGGAGGCATTGATTCCTCGACCATTCTTCATTACGCTGCCACCGAATCCAGTTCCCCGCTGAAAACGTTTTCCATCTCCTTCCGTGGCCGTAGCTTTGACGAAACCGGCTACATCAAAGAAGTTGCAAGTCTCTATCACACCGATCACGAACAGCTCGATCTGAATCCTGAGTGCGATCTTCAAAGCGCGATTGAGGAATTTGCGTACTACTCTGACGAGCCCAGCGCAGACGCCGGAGCGCTGCCCGTCTGGTTTCTTTCGAAACTCAGCAAGACCAAGACGACGGTGAGCCTGAGCGGCGAGGGCGCGGATGAATTGTTCGCTGGATATCTCACTCATCGCGCGAATCAATTGGCGCAAACCGCGCGATATTTGCCAAGCTGGGGAATGCAACTCGCGGGAGCGGGACTTAGTCTATGGCCGGTTTCTGACGAGAAAATCGGGTTCGAGTACAAAGCCAGCCGCTTCCTGGAAGGCTGCCAAATGCTGCCGGAACGGGCGCACGTCCACTGGAACGGAACATTCGCTGACGCTGCGAAACAACGGCTCATGAGATCTCAACTTCCCGCGGCGCTCCACGCTAAGTTGGAGGAGCTACGCAAGCTGCTCCCCGGAGACGGCCTTTCCCCCTACCTCTGGTTCGATCAGAGCTACTACCTGCCAGACGACATTCTGACGAAGACCGACCGCATGAGCATGGCGCATTCTCTCGAGGTGCGGCCGCCTTTTCTCGATCATCGTATCGTGGAATTCGCCGCGACTTTGCCCGCTTCGCTCAAGATTCGCGGCTCCCGGCAAAAGTTTCTTCTCAAGGAATTGATGAAAGGCAAGCTGCCGCCCTCCGTTCTAAGCAGAAAGAAAGTCGGCTTCGACATTCCGGCCCATGAATGGCTGCGTGGCCCGCTTCGCTCTCTGCTGGTCGAGACCGTGACAGCGGGCGCCTCCGAGCATGCCGGATTGTTCGACCCTGCCGCGATCGACGCGGTCATGCAGCGTCATCTGGCGAAACGCGCGAATCTCGGCTACCAATTATGGGGACTGCTGGTTCTATTCCTGTGGATGAAAAAATGGCGAATTCAGACGACGATGACTCCCGCGACGGTGAAAGATTGGGTTCAGGAAAAAACTGGTACCTATATCTAGGCGTTCTGCTGGTGGCCGGGGCCGTTTATCTGGGTTGCATTGTTTCTCCTCCCTCGCTCATGGATGACGTGGACGCCGTGCAGGCGCAGATCGCACGCAACATGCTCACCTCGGGCGATTGGGTCACGGCCCGGCTCGACGGCGTCGTCTATATGGAAAAGGCGCCGCTCATCTATTGGGCGATGGCGCTCTCCTACAAAGTTTTCGGCGTGCACGATTGGGCCGCGCGCATTCCCATCGCGCTCTCAGTCATGGCCCTGGCCTGGCTGACCGCTGCTTTCGGAGTCTGGGCATTTGGCCGACGCGCGGGATTTTACGCCGGATTGTGCATGGCGACTTGCATCGGTCTATTTCTCTTCACCCGCATTCTCATCCCTGATGTGATGATCACCCTCACCGTGGCGCTGGCCATGTGGGCCTTTCTGCGCGCACTCGATGAGCAGGAACCTCATCCACGTGTCTGGACTTCGCTTTTGGCCTCTAGTCTTGGGATCGGTCTGTTGTTGAAGAGCCTGATTGGAATCGTCTTTCCCGTCGCCACAGGGGTGGTTTATCTCCTCGCAACCGGCCAGCTATTTTCCGCCAAAGTCTGGAAGAGGCTTCACCCCTTCAGCGGAGCCTTGATCGTACTCGCGATCGCCGCGCCCTGGCACATCCTCGCTACCTTGCGCAATCCGCCCTATTTCGCGTTCACCTTGCACAGCGGCCCCGGAGAATATCACGGATTCCTCTGGTTCTTTTTCATCAACGAGCAACTGCTGCGCTTCTTGAATTTGCGCTATCCCCGCGATTACGACACCGTTCCGCGACTCTACTTTTGGCTCTTTCACCTGCTGTGGCTGTTTCCGTGGAGCGTGTATTTCCCCGCGATCGCAAAGCTCTCATTCAAGCCGGTTGATCGCGCGGGACGGGCCCGTTTGCTCGCTCTCTGTTGGATCGGCTTTATCCTCGTATTTTTCACCTTCTCGACCACCCAGGAATATTATTCAATGCCATGCTACCCGGCACTGGCTCTGCTGCTGGGTTGCGCACTGGCTGAGGATGGCCCTTGGATACGGTGGGGCACGCGTGCGCTCTCGGTGATCGCGGGTTGCGCTACCGTGGCGGGAATCATCATCCTCTTCCTCAGTCGCGGCATTCCCGCCGGCAGCGACATTTCGTCCGCCTTGAGTTCGAACCCAAGCGCCTACAAGCTATCGCTTGGACACATGGAGGACCTGACCCTATCCTCTTTTGCTTACCTTCGTTTTCCGCTGGCGATGGCCGTGCTCGCTGCTTGCGTCGGTGCCGTCGGAACTCTCAAAGCCAGCGCACAACGCGCAGCCCTTTCGGCGGCGCTGATGATGGTCGTCTTCTTTCACGCCGCGCGGCTCGCCATGGTGGCTTTTGACCCCTACTTGTCTTCCCGGCCACTGGCCGAGGCCATCGAGAAAGCGCCGCCGGGCACGCTGATCGTCGATCATCACTACTACACTTTCTCTTCTGTGTTGTTTTACACCAACCGTTCCGCCTTGCTGTTGAATGGCCGCTTTATGAATCTCGAATATGGAGCTTATGCGCCCGGCGTTCCCCCTGTCTTCATCGATGATGCCCAGTTCCGCGATATTTGGCTGCGTCCGCAGGCTGCCTACATTGTCGCGAAAGAGTCAGCCGTCCCCCGCCTCGAGGCCCTGGTCGGCCGCGACCAACTCCACGTTTTGGCCGCAAGTGGTGGAAAGTTTGTGCTCGCCAATCTCCCCTTGCCCAACTCTGCCATCGAAAATTCTCCACCCGGAACCCGGTGATACCCGCGCCGCTGCGTTACAATTAAAGAACCCATAGTGGTGGCTTCATCCGCGGAGGAAACGACATGAGGATCGCTGTGCTTGGTGGGGACGGCTATTGTGGCTGGGCGACCGCCCTGTATTTGTCGAATCGCGGTCATTCAGTCGCCGTCGTTGATAATTTCATCCGCCGGCAGTGGGACTTTGAACTCGGCGTCCAGACCCTGACCCCGATTCGCCCGCTCTCGGAACGCTTGAAGATCTGGAAGGAACTCACCGGCCAGCACATCGATCTCTTCGTCGGGGATGTAATGGATTACGACTTCCTCTCCGCCACCATCCAGGCCGTCAAGCCCGATGCCGTGGTGCATTTCGCCGAACAGCGCGCCGCCCCTTACTCCATGATCGACCGCAAACACGCGGTCTTCACTCAGGTCAACAATGTGGTCGGCACGCTGAATTTGTTGTTCGCCCTGCGCGAATTCCATCCCGACTGCCACCTCATCAAACTCGGGACCATGGGCGAGTATGGCACGCCCAACATCGACATTGAAGAAGGCTACATCACTATTGAGCACAACGGGCGCACCGACACTGTTCCTTATCCCAAGCAGCCCGGTTCTTTCTATCACCTCTCCAAGGTCCATGACAGCCACAACATCATGTTCACCTGCAAGATTTGGGGCTTGCGCGCTACCGACCTGAACCAGGGCGTGGTTTACGGCACCATGACCGATGAAGTCGGCATGGACGAAGCCCTGATCAACCGCTTCGATTACGACGAAGTCTTCGGCACCGTCCTGAATCGTTTCTGCGTCCAGGCAGCCATCGGAACTCCGCTGACGGTTTATGGCAAAGGCGGACAAACCCGCGGCTTCCTCGATATTCGCGACACCGTGCGCTGTGTCGAGATCGCCTGCCTGAACCCGGCGAACAAAGGCGAATTCCGTGTTTTCAACCAGTTCACCGAGCAGTTTTCCGTGCTCGACTTGGCCCACATGGTCCAGGCCGAAGGCAAGAAACTCGGCCTGTCTGTGGAAGTCAATCACATTCCCGATCCCCGCGTCGAAGCCGAAGAACACTACTACAACGCCAAGCACTCGAAGCTGCTCGAACTCGGTCTCCAACCCCATTTACTCTCCGACTCGCTGCTCGACTCCTTAATGAACATTGCAATGAAGTATCGCGACCGGATCGATTCTTCCATGATGATGCCGCAGGTGAACTGGCGGCAGGCGCGCAATGATCGTCAGCCGCAACTGGGCGCCGCAGTTGCTGCTTCGGGTGGAACACAGTTTGAAACCGTGGGCGTGGGTGCGGAAAAGGGCAACGGCAACCGCACCGCGAAGACGTCCAAACTGGGCGCGGACTATAGCAAGCGCTAGTTCGCAATCGTCTCGTAAGCGCAGCCGGCCTGCATCGTGATCATAAGGCCTCACTCCGACTCTAAATCGGGGGTTGTACCCTGTTCGTGCTCCCTGCTGACCCAATCGGGCCATTTACCTGTTCTGACAATCAGACGTACGCTGCGAACACTCCTGCAACACCGCCACTTCGAGGGCCTTGATTGGTCCCCAGGTCAAACAGCCGACGAAGGAGGAACGGAGATGGAAAAAACCGCGCGCTGCCCTTATTGCGTATTAGATAATGAGTTCCGCCCCATGGTCGCTCACGTGGATGGCAGATGCATCTGCAATCGATGCGGACACACCACGCGCCCAGGAGATTCGGCATACGAGTGCCGCTGCCCCAAATGCGTGAAGCTGATACTTTCCAGCAAACTGGTTGCGAGCTGACAGGGTTGCCGCTATGTTCGAGTCGCAAACGCCTGCGGGGGCTGGCCACCCGAAGCAAGAAGCCACCGTGAATACGAGGAGCGCGGTTGCCGGTGTGCGAAACATCGTTGCGCTAATCTCCTTTAAATGCGCCTAACTCAGTGCAGGCGGATGCCGCCGACTACATCTTGAATATTCACGCCGTTGCTATTGTCCATCCAGGCAGCGACGAAGAAATTCGGGCCGTCCCAGGTGTTGCCCGTGTAGTCGCCCATCCAATCGCCGCCGCCGTTGTTGTTCGGATTGGAGAAGGCTGTAGTGAGTTGCACGTTAGGGAAGGTTTGGCCCCCGTCGCTGGAGATCGCAGCGAAGGCTTGATAATCGATGTTCGCCGGATCGTTGCGGCGGTCAAGCCAACTTACGCCGACCAAGCCGTTAGGGCTGACTGAGAGCCACGGGAAGAATTGGTCGTGGTTATCGCTCGGCGGAGCGACTGGCACGGGGTTCAACCAGGTATTGCCGCCGTCGACGGAGCGACTGACCTGTACTTGCCCGTAGGCCCCCGTCCACGTATACATCGCTACGTACAAGTTGCCAGAATTAGGCCCGTTGCTGGCGTCTACTCCGACGACAGGAATATTTCCGATGCCAACGTGGGTGTTGGGCAGAAGCGTGGGCAGGAGGTTGACCGTTGTGATCGATGTTGGAAAAGACCAAGTGTTGCCACCGTCGCTTGATTTCGAAAACACCATGTCGGCCTTGTAGTTAGTGCAAAAATAAGGACCGACATCGCAATACATCCAGACCACGTAGACCGTTCCATCTTTGCCGACAGTGATCGTTGTGTTGGCATCCCCCGCTGCGCCCGTTTGCGCTGGAGCCACCGATACTGGTTGCCATGTCGCACCTTCATCCCGGGAGTGTGAGACGTAGACACGTTCAAGCCCGTAGTAGTCGTTCACTATGACGGCCGAAACATAAACGCTGTTGAGATAAGGGCTCCCAACATTGGTGTCGACCGCCAGCCATGGCTCATTGGGGTGCGAGCCCTCTTGCAGTGCCCTTACTGGCTTGCTCCATTGAATTCCGTCCGTCGAACGCTCAACACCCACTAACCCCGTCGAGTAGCCGTCACGATAGTAAATTCCCCCGATGTACATCCCGCCTTTACGGTCGTAGCCCACGATTGGGTCATATGACGGAGCCCATAACCCGACGTTCTGCTCAAGGCAGGTTCGATTCCAAATCGAGCCTCCATCCAGAGATGTGAAAAAGCCCATGCCAGAGAGACAATTGAAATCCTCGCTTCCCAGTAACAGATGCTTCGGATTCAGCGGATCCGCCACAATGGCTGTGTCGGTGACTTCTTCACCACCTTCGGACACTTGTTTGGGTGGCAGCACGCAGGGCGCGGGCGAGCAGGTAATCGCGCCTCGGTCACGCGGAGAACTCGGCACGGCTTGGGCCTGTGCTGCGCCGGTCATCAAGCAAATTGCTGAGACCAGCAAGGCAGAGAGTAGAGTCGAAGCCAGAGCTTTCATCGTCACCTTCTTAGTGGGAGAAAAGGTTAGCGGAGAGGAATGCAAGAGAACCTCCACAGCGAAAAGATTCGAACGGGGCTCCGGACTACGGAAGCTAACGTTATCTCACAAATCCCTGCATGTCAAAGACAAAACGGCGAATCTCATTGATTTTCCTCTCTTTAAGCAAGGTTCATTGCAATTGCGGTCAAGAGACCAGCGGATGCACCGAGTGTCCTATACACCCACTCGCCAGGGCCTAAGGAAAAAATGGTTTTTGTTCTGAAAACAGAACAAGCCGGGCGGTCCTTCGGAGACGGGTGCCGTCACCATCACCCCGTAGAAAAGGCCACCACGATAGGCGTGATCAGCCAACTCCCTCAGAAACCGTCCAGCCACTTACGACTGAGTTGTAACTGCCACATCCCTAATATGCGTCGCAATGTACCACTGGTTGCCGAACGCATCCTTCACCCCTCCGCTGCGGTCGCCGTAAGGATGATCCACGGGTTCTGAAATCGAAGTCGCACCGGCCTTAAGAGCGCGTTGATACACCGCGTCACAATCCGGCACATACACATAGAACATCGACGCCAGCGGCTGATATGGCCCATGCGCCTCGCCCAGTTCCACCACCGAGCTACCCACGCGAATCTCAGCGTGATGAATGATGCCATCCGGAGATGCATACTTCCCCAACTCCTGCGCACCGAACGCCCGCTTCAGAAACTGGATGACGGGCTCGCCCCGCCAGGGGTGCATATACACGTTTACATTGTTCAAGCCCTCGGGCATGTAAGTGGGGCCTTTGTGCGTGGCGATATACCAGTAATTGCCCGCAAAATCTTTCACGCCAGCCGAGCGTTCGCCATATTCCTGGTCCGCAGGCTCACTAATGGAAGTCGCGCCCGCTGCAATCGCCTGCCGGTAAACTGCGTCCGCGTCCTTTACATAGATGTGTAACGCGGTGGTGTTCGGCGTCGAGCGGAACTCGCGTCCCGGGATTCCCCCGCCCATCATCAGCATGGAGTCGCCGATCCTGATCTCTGCATGCAGCCCGCCCGCTCCGCCCGTCCCCCGGAACTTCTCCTCCGCTCCGAATGCCTGCTTGGCAAACTCCACCAGCGCCGGCCCGTCCTTCGCAACCAGATACGGCGTCACCGTCCGGTAACCCTTGGGGATCGGATCCACTGCCGGCTTCTTTAACATCTGCTGCATCATGGGCTCAAACCGCCGGTGCATCTCCTCTACTGACATTTCTTCTTTCACCGTGGCAATCGTCCAGCTATAGCCGAACGGATCCGTCACCGTCCCGGCCCGGTATCCGTAGAAATGATCCTGCACCGGCGAAGTGATGCTCGCACCCGCCGCGACCGCCCGCTCCACCGCAGCGTCAGAATCATCCACAAACATTTCAAACGTCACCGGCGAGCCCCCCAACGCCTGCGGCCCCAGCATGTCGTGGTCCGGAGACTCCTCCGCCACCATCACCGTCGCATTGCCAATCTGGAGTTCCGCGTGGATCAACCCCATCACCTCGTTAGCGAAGCGCATGTTTTCCCGCGCTCCAAAAGCTTCCTTGTAGAACTCAATCGCAGCCGCCGCACCCTTGATGCGCAGCCGCGGCGTGGCCGTCTGCCGAACTCGCGTTACCGCTTCCGTTGCCGTTGCCATGGTCGTTCTCCTTAAAAGCTCAGATTTCAAACGTGCACGAAACTCCGGACGCGGCAGGCTGGTCAACTCCGCCGCGATCCGCACCAGACCGGCCAGACCCGCATCCGCCGGCAGCGCCGCCTCGGGATGCAGCAGCACCCCGCTCACCGCCTGGTCGAGTTCGTCAAATCGGCTGCGCTTAGCCATTCTTCCCACCCGACTTCTTGCTTCTCTTCGCCGATCGCCCCGCTCCTTGGGCCTTCATCGCGTCGAACCCGTCCCGCAGATTCTCCAATCCACGGAATTGCAACTGCTTGACTGCGCCCTCGCTGCGTCCCAGATGTCCGGCAATTTCCTTAATGCTTTTCTGTTCCGCAAACCGCATCACCACCACCTGCCGCTGATCTGCCGGCAACTCATCCACCAACCGGAACAGTCGCGCTCGGTCTTCCACTTGCCCCAGGCCCGGCCGCGTGCTCAGTTCCGGCGGATCATCCACTGCAATCTCTCTTCCCTGCCGTTTCGCGCGATCGATAATCGCATTCACCGCAATCCGCAGCAGCCACGCTCCAAACGGCACCCCTCGCCATTCAAAGCGCTTCAGATTTGCCAGCGCCTTGTGAAATACATCGGAGGTCAAGTCCTCCGCCGCGTCGCGTTCTCCCACCCGCCGCGCGATGAACCCATAAACCCGCTCAAAATGGATCTCGTACAACTCGGCAAACCGCGCCGGATCTTTTTGGGCAGCCGCCACCAGCAGGCGTTCATCCGCCTGCTCCAGGGACCGCCGCGACGCCGGTGCTCTCGCCACCATCGTTGTCCTAACTTTATAAACTGTCGCCAACCGGAAAGGTTACGGGATGGAACGTCCGAGGAAACCACTGGGGCCTTTCAAACTCGCACGAGGGGGTGGCTCGAATGAAAGGCCCCATCTTGGGGGAGAACCTTTCTATACCGCTTTCGCCCTGTCGCCACACGCTGGTCGGTTTTGTTCGGTTTTCGGAACAAGATTCCTTTTCGGCCCAGGCCCGATCCAGCACCATCTCTTCATATATATGAATACACAACACTTACATGCCAACGCATGAAGGCTAAAGGTTTTCCACAGCCTGTCGATAATTCACCACGGGAGGACTTTCATGACTACCAGCATCAATCCAGTCACCCCGCCACGCGTCAATAGTCAACCCAACACAACCCAGCACACGCGAGCCGCGAAGCCTCCGGCGCAGCCGGCCACTTCCCCACAAGACAAGGTCACCCTGAGAAGCGCCCAAACTACCAACCAGGACGGTGACCACGGTTGAGCAAAAATCCAACAATTCGCGGCAGTCGTAGCGGCACGGCTGCAAAGCCGTGCCGTTTCACTTACCGCGTCCTACACACGCAGTAAAAACAAATTCGCCCCACTCCTCGCGGTTCTCCGCGCAAAGAGTGAGGCGGTTTTCAATCACACTCCGAACTCTACTTACAGGAGTCGCTGATCATCCTCACATTGGTGACTTTCAGGTCGCCGCTCTCGGTGTTGTCTTTTTTCATGTGCGCATCGGCCATCGCATCTTTAGTGTCTTCTTTCAGATTGTGCGCCGTCGCATGTTCAACTGTTCCAGTGACTGCCACGGTATGTCCGGCATGTTCCGCCAGCGACACCGTGTCGCTCTCCAGGTCCCATTTGCTGCCGTTCGTGGCCTTCAGCACAAAATCTTTGCCGTTATCGGCCTGCATCAAACAGCCTTTGATGGTGCGGGCAGTCGCTTTTCCCTTCGCGCCGCTGTCATTGTCCTGCGCCATCGCCCAGGACGCAGCTCCGATCACCAGAGCCAAACACAATAGCCATCTGCTGATATTCTTCATCTTTACACCTCAGGACATCGAATTTGCTTCCCGAGACGACCCAAACGCCGCCTCGCCTACCAATCCAGCGACTTGGATGTCCCTGAGCCCGAAAGGTTGGCCGGCACTCGGAGGGAGTCTGGTCAGGTTGCCAGACAGAAATCGAAATTCCTCGCCCACACCACGAAAAAGGGTGCCCCATTTCTTGCGCGTTCTGTGCGCAAGGAGTGGGAGGCAGCGCAGCCGACACCTAAACGAAATACTTCACCCTACTCGCTCCTCCGCCGCCTTCCTTACAGCCTCCGGAAACGGACACGACTTCCGCGTCTTCCGGTCCAAATGCACCGCCGTAATTTCGCAGGTCGCAGCAATCTCCTGGGTTTCGACGTTCATCATCTCGTGCACAAAGCGAATCACCTTCTCGCGGATTTCCAGAATCCGCGATCTCACTTCAATCACGTCGCCCGCCATCAGCTCGCGCTTGTAGCTAATGTTTTGCTGCACCCCGGCCACGCCGAACTTTCCTTCTCTCAGGTACGACGGCGTAATTCCCACCGCAGCAAACAGGTTCCAGTTCGCCTGGTCAAACTTGCTGACGTACCAGGTAATGTTCATGTGCCCGATCTGATCGCACTCCCACGGATACGTCGCCCCGCGGTAAGTCACCATGCTCGCGCTTGAATTCGCTTTATCGTTAGATGGATTCACAGTTCTGCCACCATAAGATGACCGACCGCCGCCAGTCAACGGCGAACCTCACTACCCTTGTCATCCTGAGCGAAGCGAAGGACCTATGCATCTTCGATGGAATCACCACGACAATGGGTGCCCCATCCTAGCGCGCTCTTTGCGCTAGGGTGGGAGGCAATGCAGTCGGCAGCGAAACCGGATTGCACGGCTTCAGCCCCGCCCAAAAAACCCCACCACCCTGTCATCCTGAGCGCAGCATCAGAATCCGCGAAGCGAATTCTGATGCGGAGTCGAAGAGCCTGCCCTGAGCGAAGCCGAAGGGACCCCTTTCACCTAAACATCTCCAACCGGCCTGGCAAGGGATTCTCTCATCCAGCGCAACCACGACGCCGTAAAGGACGAGGATTTCGTATCAGGGCACGGTTTCAACCGTGCCGATAAGCCACGACGCGCGATCACGCGCCAGTAAGGCGCAACTCCCAACGGGACTGCAACTCAAGCCAAGAATACTCGTTCAAGTTCGCATCGCTGCGCTGTCGGATCAAAAAATACTTTGAAATGATCGAATCCATTCATCCCAAGGAGTCCAGCAATCGGCAGATCATCCGAGAAGCCTGCCCGGCAATGGATGATTCCACCCGGAGCATAGAGCGCGATATCGTGAAGATACATCCGGGTAACGCCATTGACGCTCAGAGTTTCTTCCACGATTCCCTTCCGAATATCGAGCCCCATGAATCTTCCCAGGCTCTCATGGAATATGCAGCGGGACGCGCCCGAATCTATGACTGCCTCAAACCGTTTGGTGCGGGGAGCATTCTTGACGGGAAGCGCGATGCTAACGTTCAATACGGCGGTAGCAGTGGTTCCACCGCCCCGAAGCGGAAACGTCTTATAGGGTAGTTTTAGGGTCACACGGAGAGCGGCAACCACATTTTCGGAGTCTTTAACAGAACTGGGTCGGACACCCCCGCCAACTCGCTCTTACGTGCAGCTTCTTCATACGTCGCCCCAACTGCCACAATGCGCGTTTCATCCTCGGATAGCGCTACCCAACTATCAAGCGGCGCTTTATTCAGAAGCTCCAAGCGGACATCAGCAGCTGCGGTTGTCATGGCTTCACCTGATGTATAGACGCTAAAGGCTATCTTATGGGTTCAGCTGCGTCAATCGGTCATCAGTCTCTACGCCGCTAAGACTTTTGTAACCGTGCCATTTCAGGAATCCTTACTTCCCAGGTTAGCGCCCCAACAGCCGAGTCCCGAAATCGATGCTTACCGAAAAGGGGCGCGAACCTGGGGCACCTGGCAAAGGCAGCACGGACCACGCCCCACCCAAACTGCCCACATAACCAAAGCCGGCGTGGGTAGACCATTCCCGAGGTTCTTGGATGCGCCAGCCACTATTGCACGACCTGTTCCTCAATTTCTTTGCCCGTTTTCTTCTGCGTTTCGTCCTGTTCAGTCCGCGACTCGAGGTACGACTCTCCAAATATTCCCTTATAAGCATCGGCAAACTGTGGAAAGCGACGAAATTCCCTGAACAAGGGCCACTCTTTGTAGTCGCCTTTGTCGGGCGACCCACTCGCGCCGATATTTCGCATCAACTCCGATGCCTTATCGAACTCATCACGCAGAACAGCAACTCCGAGCTGATATTTCTCCGAACAAGCGCTCCAGTCTTCTGCGTCAAGTATCTCCTTTGCTGCCTTCGAGTCACCCGCCCATTTATACGCTTGCGCTCGGTTCAGTACGAATACACGCCTCATGCTGTCAGAAGCAAATTTCTTTTGGGAGTTTGCACAGTCCAGCAACACCTTTGCGATGGAGTATTCCCCGTCCCGGATCAGGTTCAGGCAAATCTCATTAAGGTTCGAATCCGCGGTCTGACGCTGATCAGGGCGCAGCTTTCGCCACAGCACATGCGCCAGCTTAACACCGACCTCCATGATGACCTGATACGACTCCTCGAAGTACTCGGGGGAAACATGCAATTCCTCTCCAACGCGAGTCGAACCTATCAGAACGCGTTGTTCGCGACAAACCTTCAGATACTGGGTGGAAACGACGCCGTTGCAGTGAACGAATAGGTTGCGCCTTTCGGTTACCTCAACAAATTTCGACCACGAAGGAAGGTCTTTCTGCAACGGCAAATCAAAGCGCTTCTCCATCCATGCAAATTGCTCTGCGTGACTCGCCCGAATTACGCTTTCGACCTCTTTCTCGACCAGAGAAGCCTTCGCGGCCTCCAACGAACCAAAGCCAGCAAGCTCCGAAAACTTCAGAACCCGCTCAGACCCGCTCAGAGTCTCCGGGCGCAGCATGAAGCATGCGTTTAGTAGCGCTCCCAGGAACGCATCGTAGTGACTAACCAGGGACGTAAGAAAACTACGTGGAACAGTTCGTGATGTCATCTGCATACGCTGCAGGCTTCGACGTTTGTTGATGAATTCTTGATATCTTTCGATTGGCACTTTTACAGAGACACTATCACCGTGCTGCTTAATATCTTCACACTTCTCATGTAGGTATTTCCTGAACTGCTTGGCTTCTGTTTGATATGCAGCCTGGAGAACTATCATGACAAGTGGAAGTGTTGTATCAAGGCTGTCGATGTCTCGAATGAAACGCTCTAAGGCTGCAGAAATGGGATGCTCGTCAGAGCTTGGGCTGCTTCCCTGAGGAACACGCACGTTCTTCTTGGGTCTCGCTGAACGGCTCGACGATTTCTTTTTCTTCATAAAAACGCCTCGATACCGCCGCATCAGTACGAAAGGGGCCACGGCTACGCCGTGACCCCCCTCCGAGTCGCTAACGTTTCTAGTCGCCCCAGCTACTTCTGACTAGACCACTTTCGTGCCATTTCGTCCTAACTGCACCCGCTCGTACTCCCACAACTCATGCAGCGGTAGCAGCTGCCATTTCTGGTCATGATCGATCCGCAGAAGCTGCATGTCGGAGCATCGCCCAGGTCGACGAGGCTGGCAAGGTTGTCGGCAGCGTGGACACTGCCTGTCGTTGGTCCCTTCGCTCCGCTCAGGGCAGGCTGAAAACCGTCGTTGGTCGTTGGCGAAGAGCTAGTCAAATCGCCAATGGTTGAAGGCTGAGTGCTGAGTGCTGACGGCTTCAGTCGCAGATTCTCGAACAGCAACTGCTGCTGTCCGGTGAGGAAGCGCAACTGGAGCCAGCGGAAGATGTAGTCCATGATCGACTTGGCAAAGCCGATCTCGCCGTTGCCGCTCCAGCCGCTGGGCTCGAAGCGGGTGTGGGCGAATTTCTCGCACAACAGTTTCAGCGGCACCCCGTGTTGCAACGCGATGGATACCGCGCAGGCGAAGCTGTCCATCAGGCCGCTGACCGTCGAGCCTTCCTTGGCCATGGTGATGAAAATTTCGCCAGGCTCGCCGTCAGGATAAAGCCCGACAGTGATGTAGCCCTCGTGATCGCCAACTTTGAATTTGTGGGTAATCGAAGCCCGCTCCTCCGGCAATCGATTACGCACCGCCCGCGGAGGAGCATCCAAGTCAGGCTCGACAACCGCTGGCGCCGCAAGTTTGCCCGAGGTCTCGGCAGTCTTAGTTCCAGCAGCACTAAGCGGCTGCGACTTCTTGCAACCATCGCGATAAATAGCCACCGCCTTAACACCCAATTTCCACGACTGGATGTAAGCCTCCATGATGTCTTCGACGGAAGCATTCTCCGGCAGATTGACCGTCTTCGATATAGCCCCAGAGATGAACGGCTGCGCGGCCGCCATCATTTTAATATGACCCAAATACGAAATAGATCGAGTCCCCTTAGCCGGCTTGAACGAGCAGTCAAACACCGCCAGATGCGCATCCTGAATATGCGGCGCCCCTTCGATGGTCCCAGTAGCATCAATGTAACTAACAATCTTGTCAGCTTCATCATGCGAGTAGCCAAGCTTGAACAGCGCCGTAGGCACGGTGTTGTTGACAATCTTAATCATGCCGCCGCCGACGAGTTTCTTGTACTTAACCAGCGCCAGATCAGGCTCCACTCCGGTAGTGTCGCAGTCCATCATGAAGCCTATTGTGCCGGTGGGGGCCAGGACCGTTACCTGGGAATTGCGGTAGCCGTGTTTTTCGCCGTTGGCCAGAGCTTCGTCCCAGCAGGTTTTGGAGGCTTCGAAGAGCGGAGCGGGGACGTTGGTTTTGTTTATGTTGTTGACGGAGGCTCGGTGCATTCTTATTACGTCGAGGAAAGGTTCGCGGTTTATGTACCAGCCGGGGCAGGCTCCTCCGGGCATTACGTTGGAGCCTAGGTTGGTTTCGGCTAGGCCTTTTTGGGTTGGCTCGGTTGCCGGAACTAGCGGCGGACAGAGTTCGGCGATGCGCGAAGACTGCAAGTAGGCTTGGCCGCACATGATTGCGGTTACGCAGGCGGCGTAATCGCGGCCGGCGTCGGAGTCGTAGGGTAGGCCAGCGGCCATTAGTAGAGCTCCCAAGTTGGCGTAGCCTAGACCTAGCGGACGGTAGTCGTGCGAGTTGCGTCCGATCATTTCGGTGGGGTAGCCGGCGTTGTCTACGATGATTTCCTGGGCGGTGATTAACACATCTACGGCGTGGCGATAAGCTTCTACGTCAAACGTCCCGTTAGGCGCGAACTTCAGCAGGTTCAGGCTGGCGAGGTTGCAGGCTGAATCGTCCAGGAACATGTATTCGGAGCACGGGTTGCTGGCGTTGATGCGATTCGTGTTCTTCGAGGTGTGCCAGCGGTTGACTGTGGTATCGAATTGCATGCCGGGATCACCGCAGCGCCAGGTGGCGTCGGAGAGGCGGAACATCAGTTCTTTCGCTTTGAAGGTTTGCATGGGCCGGCCGTCTTTGACGGCGCGGGTGGAGAAATCGGCGTCGCGGAGGACGGCGTACATGAAGTCGTCGTTTACGCGGACGGAGTTGTTGGCGTTCTGAAAGAAGATCGAGGAGTAAGCGTCGGAGTCGGGATGGGAGCCGTCGTATCCCATGGCGACCAGAGCGTGGGCCTTGGCTTCTTCTTTCGACTTGCATTCGATGAAGTCGATGATGTCCGGATGGTCGATGTTGAGGATGACCATCTTGGCGGCGCGGCGAGTTTTGCCGCCGGACTTGATGACTCCGGCAAAGGCGTCGAAACCTTTCATGAAGCTGAGCGGACCGCTGGCAGTGCCACCGCCGCTGAGGCCTTCCGTCGAAGAACGCAGCGTGGAGAGATTGGTGCCCGTGCCGGATCCCCACTTGAAGAGCATGCCTTCGGTCTTGGCCAGAGTGAGGATGCTGTCGAGCGAGTCTTTTACTGAGTTTATGAAGCAGGCGGAGCATTGCGGCGTCTTGTAGCCGGTAACGCCGAACTCGATGCGGCCGAGAGCCGGATTCCAGTGCCAGTTGGTGGCGTCGGAGTTAGGCTCGATGCGATCGCAGCCGACGTTGAACCAGACGGGTGAGTTGAAGGCCGCATACTGGCGCAGAAGGATGTGTGCGAGCTCGTCGTGGAAAGTTGCGCCGTCTTCGGGAGTTTTGAAGTAACCCTGCGATAGACCCCAGTCACGAATGGTTTCGGCGACACGGGAGACGAGCTGGCGCACGCCGGTTTCGCGCTCGGGCGTGCCGACGGTGCCATGCAGATATTTTGAGGCCACGATATTGGTGGCGGTCATCGACCAGTCTTTGGGGACTTCGACGTCTTTTTGTTCGAAGATGATGCCGCCCTGGGAGTCGGTGATGGCGGCAGTGCGGAACTCCCATTCGATCTCGTCGTAGGGCGAGACGCCGAGTTTGGTAAAAACGCGGCGGAAGGTCAGGCCGGTAGATTTCCGGGAGGTAGGGGTGGTCGCCGGGATTGAAGTCTCGACGGCGTTGGGGGCTCTCTTCTCAGTGATTTCGGCCATTTCTTTCATTCTCCCGCGGAGTCTTTGCTCCGCCGCTTAAGATCGTTGCTTCAGCAGCTAAAGCCGGTCGTCTGTTGGAATGGATCGCGCCGCCTCACATTCCTACGGCTTACTCATTTGTTACTCCAACCACATCCGACTGCTCGATCATTACCCTTATGCGGTCCCCGCTCGGATCGCCCACCGCGTTTGCCCAATTTGGGTCGGCATGATCCTGGGTTGCCGGCCAGGGCCTGAAAGTCAAGCTTGGGTCGAGCGGAGTTTCGTGGCACTGCCCGACCTGCAGTAGAGCTCCAAGGCCATGACGGGCTAGCGATTCATCCACCAACTGGATAAGTTCGACCATCAAATCCTCAAATTTCCTGCCTTGAGGCGAGAGGAATCCCAACCCTCCGGTCGAGGCATTTTCCAAAGTTGAGTTGTCAAAAGTTGTCGTTCCCCGAGGGGGAGACCGGGAAACGGCCACCGCACACTCTTTAACTTCTATCCGTTTGGCGGGGCGGCACGGGTCACCTCGGCCACGTCCTCCGCCCCCGTTTCTTGCCCACAAATACAGCCTATGGGATGGAAACAGTACTCCCGCCCGTAGTGGCTGTCAAGAGTTAATCACTATATATTGTATCTCAAAGTAATTAACGGCGCAGATGCTCATTGCCACCCCGGTTATCCACAAGAGGCGACTTGGCACCCAAAATCGAACCAATGGGAGGCCATGGTTCCACCGCAGCGGAACCCATGACAACGTAGACGTCCTCGAAAATCTGGCGCGGGGCGATGCGGCGGCTGCCGTCGGAGGATTCGACCAGGTAGTCACCCGCCTGGCCACAGTGTTCGCGACCGAGTGCGTCGATGAACGCGAAGGGTTGATGGAGTTGTTTTGCCTTGATCAAGAAGCGCGTGCGATAGATGTTCCATTCCGCGGACGGTTTCCTCACGTGACTTCACCCTTGGGGGAGGGAAAGTAAATTTTGTGGCTGTAGGCTGGCTGCATTTTGTCGAGGGTGAAAAGAATCTACTCGCGGGATGTGTAGCGGTCAATTCCAAAATAGTGGTGCAACCTGAGAAGCAGATTTTCGCAGAAGACGCAGATCGATTTTTCACGGAAACCGTTGTCTGGTGCCATTCTGCCGGGACCGCGGGTGGCGCGCCTTGCGCAGACGAATAAAATTCCGAACCTTAATTTCCACATGTCAAGCACAGGAAATGCAGAAGCAGCCGCGGATATCGTCAGCCGCAGATTTTCGCAGAAGACGCAGATTGCAAAACCAGAAAACAAAACCAGCCACGGATTATCTGTGATTGCGCGCAACACGGCGGAACACAGGCGAGTCCTTCAAACTGAAAGGGCAGGCGAAGACGCCTGCCCTTTCGTGATTTGTGGCGTCTCTTATCTGGAAGACATCGCGGGTTCGCGGTGGGATTGGAAGATCTCAAGGCGTTTGTTGATCTCCTCCCAGTTGGCCAGGTTCCACCAGGCCGCCAGATATTCGGGGCGGCGGTTGTTGTATTTGAGGTAATAGGCGTGCTCCCAGACGTCGTTGCCGAGAATGGGGAAAAGCCCTTGGGAGATGGGATTGTCCTGATTCGGAGTGGTCAGGATCTGAACGCTGCCATCGGGTTTCCCGGCGAGCCAGACCCAACCGCTGCCGAATTGCTTGACGCCGGCTTCGTTGAACTTAGTCTTGAAGTCGTTGAAGTTGCCGAAAGTTTGCTGAATCAACTTGGCGATGAGGCCGGTGGGTTCGCCTCCGGCGTTCGCTTTCATGATTTTCCAAAACATGCTGTGGTTCATGTGGCCGCCGCCGTTGTTGCGGACGGCGGTGCGGATGTCTTCGGGAACCGCGTTCAAATCGCGCAGCAATTCTTCGACTTTCTTGGATTGCAGGTTGGGATATTTTTCGAGAGCGGCATTGAGGTTTTTCACGTAGGCCCCGTGGTGCATGTCATGGTGCAACTTCATGGTTTGGGTATCAATGACAGGCTCTAGGGCCGAGTAGTCATACGGCAATGATGGAAGCTCGTGGGGCATGATTTTCCTCCTGGGTTACAGATGATTGTACTGGTATCGGGGATGCATTGGCAGACTTCGAGCCGCAGATTTCGCTGAATACGCAGATTTGAGGCCCTAAAGAAAGGCGGTCACGGATTTCACGGATCGCTCGGATAAACCTTTTGGTGACTTTGTTGTAATCTGTGCGCATGAAATTTCGATTATTTCTTGTCTTAGTACTTGGTGTGCTTCCGGCGTCGGGGCAGCATTTGGTTCCGCAACTTGTGTTTAACACGATTGCCGGGGAGTACTCCGGGGAAGCGGCGCAGGAGAACGACCGCCAGATCGTGCAATACCACCGCATACAAGGCAGTCCGATGATGGCAGAAGTGGCCGAAAAGGTGGTCTTGGCCAAGCTGCGTAATTGGGGGATTGAAGCACGGCTGGAGCAGTTTCCGTCGGATGGGAAGACCCGGTACCAAACTTATGTGTCGCCGATGGGCTGGGACATGCAAGGCGGCGAGCTGTGGGTGGAAAGCGTTGGAGGCGCGAGCAATTTTGTGCCTTTCCGCATGTGCCGCTTCAGCGATGTGCCCATGTGCGTTTCAACTTACTCGAAGGGTGGGGATTGGGCCGGCGAACTGGTGGAAGTGGGAACTGGGGTCAGCGACCGGGACTATGAAGGCAAGGATGTTCGCGGAAAAGTGGCACTGGCTTACGGTTATGCTGCGGCCGTAGTGCGGGAGGCTGCGATTAAGCGCAGGGCGGTGGGGGTGGTGATTTATCCGCCGCCAGGGGACCGGGCGGACCATCCCGACATGGTTCGCTACAACGGCATATGGCCGCGCGCGGAGGAGTTGAACACAACAGCCGGCGGCTTTCAGATCTCGGAGAACCAATACACCCAACTACGGCAGCTTATGGCAAGCGGCCCAGTGCGGGTGCGTGGAAAAATCCACGCCACGCTCGGACCGGGGCAGCTTACGGTGGTGCACGCATGGATTCGGGGGGGTTCGCATCCGGAGACGGAAGTGGTGATTTCCGGGCACCTCGATCATCCCAAGTGGAGCGCCAACGATAATGCCAGCGGGTCGGCCGCAATGTTGGAGATGGCACGGACACTGCATTCGCTGATTACGTCGGGAAAACTGGCGGCGCCGGCGTTCACTCTTCATTTCATGTGGGTGCCGGAGTTTTTCGGAACGTTCGCATACATCACGAAACATCCAGAAGCCCGGAGTTGCAAGGAATGGGACGATCCCCGGCAGAGTTCGGGGAACAAAGCCGGACCGTGCATTGCGTTGAATCTTAACTTGGACATGGTGGGCGAGGACACGGTCAAGACTAATTCGCGGTTTTACATCACGCGGACGCCGGATTCAGTGAGTGGATCGCTGAACGCCAGGATGGCCGACGTTCTGGCGCAGACGCGCGAGGCGAATCTTTTTGCCCCCGCAGGCAGCAGAAACTACTGGCCGGCAGAAATGGCTGCATACGCGCAAGGCAGCGATCACGACGTGTTTCTTGGGCTGGGGATTCCGGCGACCATGCTGGGACATGAGCCGGATTGGACGCACCACACCAGCGAAGATACGCCGGACAAGACTGATGCCACGGAGTTGCGGCGAGTGGGAGTGCTGGCGAGTGCGGCGGCGTATTGGGCGGCGGCGCATGACGCCGATGCCGAGCGGCAGCTTGAAATGGTGGCCAAGAGCGGAATGATTTCTGATTACGCGGGGCGGATTGCGGAAATCGCGGCCAGTCCGGACTCGCCGGGAGCGCGCGGCCGGTTGCGAGCGTATCAGCAGGCGCTGGAAGCGATGACTTCCGAGCCGGAGACAGGCGCCAAGGTGTTCGATCGGGATGGCTGGGCGAGAGCGAGCAAGGCGGGACGAGTGCCGCATCGGCTGGTGGTAGCTCCGGTGGACGCTTCGGTGTTTGCGGCTTTGTCAGGCAATGACAAGACGTGGTGGGGGGAACAGGAAGCCCGGTTTGCCAGCGAATCTCCGGGCGGCGGACTGCCTGAGAAGCCGCCGTTTCAGCTGATTGCCTTCGAAGCCTTGAATTTCATGGACGGGAAAAAGAGTGAAGGTGAGATAGCGGCATTGTTGTCGCTGGAGTTCAATCGAGATTTCGATGCGGCTTGGATGGAGCGGCTGGTGGGGATTCTGGAGGGAGTGAAGGTGGTGAAGACAGAGTAAGCTCCCCGCGAAAACCTTGCCGCGGATTTACGCGGATCACACGGATAAAACCACATTAGCCGCTGATTTTCGCAGAACACGCAGATCAACCCGCCCCTTGTAACGCTATTGCTTCTAGTGGTACATCATCCTTCTGGTCATTGAGCCTGTGGCCTGCTTGGAAGAGAATCAGAGGTCATAGGGGTTTGGGGGAGGAAGGTTGCCGCGATCACGAGTTCTTGGGCTCCTGTTGGTTTTCCTGGGCTGGACGATGATGGCCGCGGCCAAGGATTTCGCATTGGTCTCGAACAAGACGAACCATGTGGAAGGCGTGTCGATGGCGGAGCTGGTGAAGATCTGCAAAGGGCAGATGGAGCACTGGGGAGACGGCAAGGCGGTCAGCCTGGTGATGCGCGACCCGGCGTCGCCTGAGATGCGCCTGGTGCTGGAGAAAGTGTATGGCGTCCCCAGGGAAGAAGTGCTGGCGCTGATTAACTCAGCCAATCACGCGCGGGTGAACCATCCGGCGATTGTGGTGATGGATTCCGACGAAGCAGTGGTGAAAAAGGTGGAATCGAGCCCAGGGGCGGTGGGCCTGGTGGATGTTTATGCCATCACCGGAGGGGTGACGGTGGTGAAGGTAGGCGGCAAGCTGCCGTTGGAGCAGGGCTACGCGCTGCACGGAAATTAGCGATGGACGATTGCGTCCCCAACCCGACTTCAACACCGAGTCCGCGGCGTTTTCGGCGTTACCCGGCGGATGTTCGAGTGTCGGTGGAGGTGTTCCGGCGGGACGGGTCGGCGTCGATGTGGGGACGATCGACGGAGCTGGGAGAGGACGGAATCGGAGCGACGTTGACGGGAGAAGTCGAGCCGGGTGAAGTGGTATCGATGGAACTGTCGCTGCCGACGGCGTCGGCTCCCCTGCGATTGCGTGCGCTGGCTCGATACCGGACGGGATTGCGGCATGGCTTTGAATTTCTGGCTCTGAATGAAGAACAGCGGGAGTTGCTGCATCGGGTATGCGGCATGCTGGAGAATGCACCGTAGATTGCTGCTGTGGAATTACCTCGGTAACTTTTAGGTCTCCCTTCTGCCATCTAACATCTTGATTTGGCTCTGGTTTGCAATCGGGAGGAGTTAAATGGGTGACAAAATCACCCGGCCGACAGTGTCGGCTGACCACGTGCGTGTGCGATTTCTGCGGGAGGCGCTGCACAACAATGCGGCGGCACTGTCCGCACCCGGTTCCGGGGCCGACGTAGTTTCTGAGAGTTTCCACCTCGATCCTGAAAGTCCTGAACTGCAAGGAGCCTATCTTGAACAACTGGTGGAGTGTGCGCCGGAAGCGATCAGCATTCTGGATACGGAGATGCGGATCATCCGGCTGAACAGCGAATTCAGCCGCATATTCGGATTTCGTCCGGAAGAAGCGCTGGGGCGTGCGCTGGAAGAGATGATTGTTCCGCCGGACCGAAGTTCGGAAACCCGGTGGATTCAGGAGGAGCTGGCCAAGGGCAAGAAAGTGGTGTTGGAGACGAAACGGCAGCGCAAGGATGGCAGCCTGGTGGATGTTCTCATCTCGAGCGCGCCGGTGGTGTTGGCGGGGCAGCATGTGGGGGTGTGCGCGCTGTATCGCGACATCTCAGAGCAGAAGCGGGCGGAGGCGCTGAGTGCGGCGCTGTTGCGGATTGCGGAAAAAGCCAGTTCCCCGGACGACTTGCAGCAATTCTATGGCGCGATGCACAACATTGTGGCCGAGCTGATGTATGCGCGCAATTTCTATGTCGCGCTTTACGACAAAGAAACCCAGTCGTTAAGCTTTCCTTATTTTGTGGACGACGAGGACCCGCGGCCTTCGCGTAAGAAGCTGGGAAAAGGGCTTACGGAACATGTGTTGCGGACGGGAGAGCCGCTGCTGTGCACGCCGGATGTTTTTGAGAAGCTGGTGGAGCGCGGGGATGTGGAGCTGATCGGAGCGCCGTCGCTCGACTGGCTCGGGGTGCCGTTGAAGGTCGGAAACAACACATTCGGCGCGCTGGTGGTGCAGAGCTACTCTGGGAATGTGCGTTTTGGAGAAAAAGAAAAAGACATTCTGACCTTTGTGTCACACCAAGTGGCCAGCGCGGTGGAGCACAAGCGGAATGAGGAAGCGCTGCGCCGGTCGGAGGCACGATACCGGTCAGTGGTGCAGAGTGCAGTTTACGGAATTTATCGCGCGAGCATGGACGGAACTTTTCTGGATGTGAATCCGGCGCTGGTTGCGATGCTGGGATACAGCTCTGCGGAGCGAGTGCTGGCGCTGGATCCGAAGCGCGATGTGTTTGTGGATGCGGGAGAATTGTCACGGCTGATGCGCCAGTTCCGCGATGGCACCGGGCCGGGAAACATGGAAGTGCGCTGGAAGCGGCAAGACACGAAAGTGATCACGGTGCGACTGAGCGGGCGAGGCGTGCGGCGTCCGGAAGAAAGCGCGGAAGTTCTGGAAATGATCGCCGAAGACGTGACCGAGCAGCGAGTGCTGGAAAACCAGTTTCGCCAGGCGCAGAAGATGGAAGCAGTGGGACGGCTGGCAGGCGGAGTGGCGCACGACTTTAACAATCTGCTGATGGTAATTGGCGGCTACACCGAGCAACTGCTGGAACACACCGGCAAGAGCAACGCTTTATATCCGAAGATTGAGGCAATTCACCACGCTACGGAGCGCGCCGCCAGTTTAACGCGGCAGTTGCTGGCTTTCAGCCGAAAGCAACTTCTGGAATTGAAAGTGGTGGATTTGAACGTGATCGTGGCGGACATGGAGCGGCTGCTGCGCCCGCTGATCGGCGAGAGAATTGAGTTGCAGACCGTGCCGGCCCGGGACCTGGGCCGTACCCGCGCCGACGCGGGACAGATTGAACAAGTCATCATGAATCTGGTGGTGAACGCGAAGGACGCCATGCCGGAGGGCGGCAAGCTTACCATTCAAACCGCGAACGCAAACCTGGGCGGAGACGATTTCCGGCGGGAGTATAGCTACATACAGCCGGGCGCGTATGTGATGTTTTCGGTGAGCGATAACGGGCACGGAATGGATAAAGAAACGCAAGCCCGCATCTTTGAGCCGTTCTTTACCACGAAAGAAAAAGGTAAAGGCACGGGGCTGGGGCTTTCGACGGTTTACGGAATCATCAAGCAGAGCGGCGGCTACGTGCTGGTGCAGAGCGAACTGGGGCATGGGACGACGTTCCGCATTTATCTGCCCCGTGTGGAAGAATCCGCCGAGCCGGTGGGCACGGTACGAATCAGCCAGCCTCAGCATGGAGGATCGGAAACGGTGTTGCTGGTGGAAGACGAAGAATCGGTGCGGCAACTGGTGCGCGAGACTCTGGAGCTGAAGGGATATAACGTTCTGGAAGCGGAAAACGGCGAAGCGGCACTGCAAATTGTGGCGCATCACGCGGAGCCGATCGATATGCTGATCACCGATGTGGTGATGCCGGGCATGAGCGGGCGCGAACTTTCGGCGCGGCTGTGTGCGACGCATCCGCAGACCAAGGTGCTGTATCTCTCCGGATACACCGAAGACGCCATTGTGCATGAAGGCGTGCTGGAGGCAGGAACGGCGTTTCTGCAAAAGCCGTTTACTTTGCAAATGCTGTCGCGCAAGGTTAGAGAAGTTTTGGGGAGTGAGAGACGGGCGTGAGCACGCGTGAGCCTCTTCGAGTAAAGACCCTTACGGAGTTCCCGTGCCGGTCAGCGGCACCAACTGTGGACTGCCTCCGCCATCGTCGCTGATTGAAACATCTGCAGTTCGCTTGCCCTGCTGCGTAGGGGTGAACGTGACCTTAATACGGCAGTTTCCGCCCGAGGGCACGCTGGTGCCGCAATTGTTCATTTCGGCAAAGTCTCCAGCATTCGTTCCCGTAATACTGATGCCAGTGCCGGTGAAATTCACTGTCGAGTTGCCCTTGTTGACCAGCGTGATGTATTTGGGAACGCTGGTCGTGTTCACCGGCTGTGTTCCGAAGTTCAAGCTGGCCGGAGTCAGTTGTACGAAGGTGCCGGTGCCCGTCAGCGGAACTTTTTGCGGGCTGCCGGGAGCGTTGTCGGTGACGGAGATGTCACCATTCAGAATTCCCTTGGTTCGCGGCTTGAACTTTACGTTAGCGGTACAACTTGCTCCTGAAGCCAGAATCTCGCCGCAATCGGTCTTGACCCCGAACTGGCCGGAAATCTTCGCACTCTTGATCTGCAGAATTCCGAGGCCGGTATTGGTCAGTGTCACTTGCTGGGGGGCGCTCGCGGTGTAGACCACCTGCGTGGAAAAGGTTAGGCTCGTCGGATTGAAAGTAACAGCAGGCAATACGCCGACGCCGGTAAGCGGAACCTGCTGGGGACTGCCCGGCGCATTGTCGCTAACGCGTAGAGAGGCGTTCTGGATGCCAGTGGTTGTCGGAAGAAAGGTCACCTTGATTTGGCAGCTATTGTTCGGCAATAGCGACGAAGGACAATTGGTTACCTCGGAAAACTCATTGGCGTTCTGCCCGGCGATTTGAATTGATGCAATGGTCAGATCGATGTTGCCCGTGTTCGTCAGCATCACATTTTGACTGCTGGGAATGCCGACGGTCTGGTTGCCGAAATTCAGTTTGATCGGATAAAGCGTTACGATGGCTCCTTGCACGACTTGATACAGCGCAGGTGAGGTGCTGGGTGCGAAATTTGCATCTCCGTTGTAGGTGGCCGTGATACTGTGAGTACCCACAGACAGCGTGGAAGTCGTCAAAGTTGCCACCCCACTGCTGTTGAGATTGGAATTCCCTATGTTTGTTCCTCCGTCAAAGAAACTCACTGTACCGGCGGGTGTACCGCCGTATTGTGCCGTTACAGTCGCGGTGAAGGTGACGCCTTGCCCATAGTTGGATGGGTTTTGCGAAGAGATAAGGGTGGTTGTGGTTGCCTCGATGGTGGTATTTAGGAGGACACCAACAATTCCAGGGACTGAACAGTCGTCGTTGATGTCGCACTGATTCGATGCCAGCAGGTCGAGCTTGCCGTCGCCGTTCAGGTCCCCCAGCGTCGCCGCCCTAGCGTTGTATCCACCCGATCCATAGGTTAGCGGCGTCCGGAAGGTGCCATCACCGTTGCCCAGCAACAAACCTAAGGTGCCACTCCCGAGACAAGCTCCGTTATTTTCGACGCTCACACAAGAGTTTGCGATCAGCAGGTCCGGTTTCCCATCTTGGTTTACGTCCCCCACTGAAATAGAAAACGCATACCCCCCACCGGAGCTATAGGTCAAGGCCATTTGAAATGTCCCGTCACCATCGCCCAGCAAAACCCCCACTGAGCCGCCTGGCTGGCAGGAATAATCGGCGCCGCAAAAATTGACTACCAAGATATCGGGCTTGCCGTCACCATTGACATCCTGAACCGCCACGGCAGCGGCGTTGTACCCTCCCGAACCGTAGGTCGCCACCGTTTGGAAAGTTCCATCACCATTACCCAGCAGCACGCCCACTGAACCTGGTTTGCCACAGCTAACACACTGCCACTGGTTCGCTACTATGATGTCGGGCTTGCCGTCTGCGTTTACATCCCCTAACGTCACTGAAAGTGCATCAATCCCTCCCGAGTCATAGGTCACGACTGATTGAAATGTCCCATCGCCGTTCCCGAGTAAAACGCCGACTGTACCGTCCGCGTTGCATGACTGGTCGTTTCCGCAAGCGTTTGCGACCACGAGGTCAGGTTTGCCATCTCCGTTCACATCCGCTGTCTCCACCGAGTACGGATTGTATCCACCCGACGCATAGACCACAGCCGTCTGGAAGGTTCCATCGCCGTTGCCGAACAGCACCCCTACCGTTCCTTGGTCGGTGCTCCGGTCGGTTCCGCCGTAGTTCGGAACTACCAGGTCAGGTTTACCGTCTCCGTTTATGTCCGCGACAGTAACTGAGCGGACATCGTACCCGCCCGAGGCGTAAGTCACCGCTGTCTGAAACGTCCCGTCACCATTGCCCAAGAGCACGCCTATCAAGCCGTATGTGTCTTCTGCATTGCAGTTGTTGTCTCCGCAACGGTTCGCTACCACCATGTCGGGTTTGCCATCCCCGTTCACATCCGCGGCTACTACCGTATAGGGCTCATATGCACCGGAACCGTAGTCAACAACGTTTGCAAAGCTCAAGCCCTGCGCGAGCGAAGCTCCCTTCCGAGTTCCCGGTGTCCTTCCCGAGTCCCGGGCCAAAGGTGAGCGTTGCGGTCTCATGGAAATATTCGGGACCAGAGCCGGAGCCGCTTGTTGAGCGGTGGGCGCGCCGTTTTGTTGGTTGGCGAGCTGATCGTGACTGGACTGGGCCAAAACCAGCAGGCTGGCAAGGACCGCGAACAGGCAGACGAGGCGACATGAGTTCATAGGACGCCTTTCAGTATTCGACGAAACCAGGAGGTCGCCAGCTAGTGCCTGGACCGGGAGGAGAAACAAGACCTGAGCATTGTCTGCCTGTTGCTGGCGGGAGTCAAGGAGAAGTGCCTTTCGGGGCTAAGGTCCGCAGTCTATGGAGGCGCAGCTCACGGCTAAGCCGTTCAAAGCCCCGCTCAACCCAGAATCAACCCCAAGTGCGGCGGACAAGAGTGTCCGCCCCACACGAGTGAGAAAGATCCCCGCCCAAGCACAACCAGCTTGGACGGGGCACCTGTGAAAGTAGAAACGAGCGCGGAACGAGCGCGCGCTCCAACCGAAACTACTGCTCTACCGCGTCCCGGGATTGCAGGACGAATTCGACGTTGCGTTCGCGGTTCAGGTTCATCGTCTGGTAGAGGTCCACTTGCTCCAGCGGCAGCTTCTGGTCTCCGCTGGCGGTGATGCAGCGCATGGCTCCGCCTTGCAGCCAGTATTGGCTGGCGACAATGGCAGCGCCACTTTTCAGGGCGATGATGGTCATCGGCGTTGCAGCGTTGGGCGACGTTGCAAGCTGTGCGACCGTTTGTTGGCTGCTTGCAGGATAGTAAGCGGCGGGCCGCACGGTGACAGACTGATCTCGCGCCGCAACGGAGACGGGCAGTCCGCCGTCATAGCGTGAGGAATCATAGGAACCGCGGTAGCTGCTGGGACTGGCCCACGGCGGCCGGGGAATGGAGTTCTGGGCGACGGGGAATGGGACTTCGATATCTTCCATCAGGCGGAGAGAGATTCGAGTTTCGCCTTTCAGCGCCGGGTAAGGGCCGCGGAACGGGAGAGTGATGACTTTGATCGGCCAGAGGACGGGGATCATCCACTCCACGACGTCGCGCCTGGGATGGCCTTTGCCCTGAATTTCACCTTGCCGGTCAACCTTCATATGCGGAGTGGAAACCATTTTTGTGGACAGGGGGACGATTTCCGCTCCGGGCATAATCAGGCGATCGAATTCGAGGCCGAGCGATCCTTTGCCGACGAAGTGGCCGGGATCTTTGTAGTCTTGCATGTGGCCGCCCAGCTCAGCGCCGCGCGGGAAGACCGAATGGCCAAAGGAACCGAGGGGCCCGAGGTGACAGAGCACCGGATCGCCGACCATGGCGGTTTTCGACGAGAAGTTAGGTTCGTTTATCGTGCATTGCAAAATGGTGCCGGCTGGAATGATGCCGTGGGTGACAGCGTGGGCTGTGACCGAGACGGCCAGAAAGACGAGCGTTAACGCAAGGGACTTGCGGGGCATGGCAACTCCTTCAGTGACTTAGTAAGGAGCACACCCCATATCCAACGACCCGTGGATGGAGCGGAAGTATAGCACGGGAATCGAGAAATGGAAGGAAGGAAATTCGAGAAAAAAAGAAGCGAAACTATTGCGCGGGGCGGGGGTTCGACCCGGTTATGGCGAACTAGACCTCAGCTTTCATGCCGATCAATATTCACTCCCGGAGTTGCGAAAAGGTAGGGCTGCTGCTGGTGCTGTGCGTAGCAGTTCCGGGTGCGTCGGCTGAACGACAGAAGACGGAAAGTTCAGGAGTAGATCAGCGGACCACTCACGAATCCGGGGCAATTGCGCCGTGGCTGGTGAATTCGGACCAGGGCCTGGCCATCATCGGCGCGGCCCTGGAATCGCGGCACACGGATGCCAACGCCGATTGCTCAAACCTGGTGCACGAAATCTATGGGCGGGCGGGCTTTACCTACGCCTACGCGAATTCCACACAGCTATACCGGGGAACCAAGGAGTTTCGGCGGGTCATGCATCCGCAACCGGGGGATCTGGTGGTGTGGCGAGGACATGTGGGGATCGTGATCAGCCCGGTGCAGCACTCCTTCTTCAGTGCGATGCGTTCAGGACGGGGAGTGGAATTCTATGATTCACCCTACTGGCAGGGACGTGGACAGCCGCGTTTCTTTCGTTATTTGAAGTCGGCAGCACGGAATCAGTTATCGGCTTCGGCGCGAGAGATAGACGTGCAGGGCGCTGAATCGAGTGATCCGGTTCGGCCGGACGGAGACTCGCGCACCAAATTTGGTGGATCCGGCACTCCGCCAGCCGTCGGCACAAGCGCGCTTGGGAACAACGCAAATGATCCGGCGAAGGTCAGCCGAGCGAATCCGCCGGCAACTTTGCCGACGGTTAATGGACAAGAAGCAACGCTGCATAAGCCAGAAAGCGCCGCGGATGCGAGTGCGATGGATCGGACCAGGCCGACGAGGCACCAGATACAAGGCGTGGGGGACGGCGTTTGGGAAAAGACGGCGACCAAACCTTCCGCAGGGATACCCTCCGAGGGTCAGCCGACGCAGCGGGAGAATAGGCTTCCGCAGGGGACCGGGAACGGGAACCTTGCAGCGGCGTCGGGTCGCGCAGTTCCGAAGGCGCCTGCTGAGAGTGGGGCGTTGCCGCATGAGTCGAGGCCGGAACCGACGCAGTGGGCGATGAGCCGGTACGTGCCGCGTCCGCCGTGGGCGTCAACCGGCGGCAGGACTTCACCACCTTTCGTTCCTCGCCCGCGTGCGGGACGAGTGCCGCATGCAGTCCCAGGGTACGGCGCGCCCGAGTGGCGCGGGCAGTAGCGGATACAGAAAGCAGTTTCTAGTTTCCCGTTTCCAGATTCCGGTTTCGCCTTCGTCCTCATTTTTTCCGCATCAGCGCGACTCCCATTCCCTGCCCAAGCAAAGCCGGCTTGGACGGGGCGCCCTCGAGAGATTACGATGGCGAGATCATGAAAACTCCAAGAATCTTAAGTGTGCTGGTTTTGGCCGCGGTTTGTTCGGCGACTCTTTTCTCGGCTGCTCAAACTGATCATGTTTATCCCGTGCAGGACGGCTTCGTGGACGCGAATGGATTGATGATTTATTACACGATGATGGGGCGCGGGGAGCCGCTCTTAATTCTGCACGGCGGGCCGGGAGCGACGCACGATTACTTCCTGCCATATCTGCTGCCGTTGGCGCGACATCATAAGGTCATCTTCATTGATGAGCGGGGTTCGGGAAAATCGCAAAAGGTGGAAGACGGCTCGGCCTACACCATCGAAAACATGGTAGAGGACGTGGAAGGAGTGAGGCAGGGGCTGGGATTGGGCAAGATCGATTTGCTCGGTCATTCTTATGGTGGAGCGCTGGCGCAGGCCTATGCGCTCAAGTATCAACGCAATCTGCGCCATTTGATTCTGGCGAGTACGTGGTCGAGTTCGGCGGCGTTGAACGAGGTTTTCGTGCGCATGAAGCAGAACATGGCGCCGGAACTGCGGGAGCGGATTGACCGCCTGGAAGCGAAGGGGCTCTTTGGGCAGGGCAAGGACTACGAGAAGAACCGTTACAACAACGAATATATGATTGCGGCGTGGGGCGAGGGATATTTTCCCTACGTGTACCATAACCGGCCGGACCCGAATTACGATCCGACGGCGCTGGGGGCGGCGTGGGACTTGTACCGCGAGATGTGGGGCGAGCATGGAGAGTTCATCATTGATGGAAATCTGAAGTCGGTGGAGTACACGGAGCGTCTGGCGGGCATCAAAGTGCCGACGCTGATGGTGGTGGGCGAGCATGATGAGTGCGAGCCAGCATTGTCGCAGGCGATGCACGAGAAGATTGCGGGATCGAAAATGGTGGTGCTGCCGAACTCAGGGCATATGACGTTTGTGGATCAGACGGGGATGTTCATCAAGGCGGTGGATGAGTTTTTGGGGGGTGGTGTGAGGTGATGGGTCGAAAGGCAATTTGGATTGGCTTGCTTGGGCTGGCGCTATGCGGAATCTGCGCGGCGCAACAGGGTGGGGCTCCGGTGGATCCGCTGACGATTCGCGTCGATGGGCTTCCCAAGGGGTTTGCCGGGCAACGCTATGAATTTCACCTGCTGGCTCACGGCGGAGGCGCGCCATACAAGTGGGAGATTACGGATGGGAGGTTGCCGGCGGGCGTGGATTTTCATTTCGATGGAGTTCTACACGGCGTGCCGACGGAAATCGGGACGTTTGAGTTCACGGTGAAAGTGAGTGACAGCAGCAGTCCAGGCTATGAGCAGCGGCAAAGGCTGACGCTGACGATTTTGGCGGGGCTACTTTTGCAGTGGGGCAAATATCCGGCGGTGAATGGGAAGCGGGTGGAGGGCAGCGTATTGGTCTCAAACCAGACCGACAAGGACTTTGATCTGACATTTATTACGGTGGCGGTGGATGTGAATGGCCGCGCGACCGCGCTTGGGTATCAACACTTTGCTATGCAGCCGAACACTATGGAGATGGAGATCCCGTTCGGAGAGAATTTACCGCCGGGAAGTTATCAGGTAAATGTGGATGCGGTGGGGGAGGCAGGTACGGCCACGATTTACCGGGCGCGGCTGGTCCCGAAAGAAACGATGCAGGTGGTGGGCGAACCGTAACTAGCTTCCAGCCCCGAACTTCGGAAAATAAATTAAGAGTCCCGAGGTGGTGTTGGGATCATTCCTCTCAGCCAGTAGCTCGCTTTAGACCCTCGCTGACCTGCTCTCATGGCATCCCTTGCGGGTTGCGATGCGCGATCATTGCTCGGGCTCCGGGCTTACCGCCAACTGGACAAATCAACCCAACGCCTCGGGACTCTATCTTGCCTCCGACAGATCTTCCTGTTCTCCTCGACCAGCACTTTGCTATAGACCCTTGCCTGCCTTCTCTCCGTCATCTTGCGATGCAGAGAGTGACTTGGCTCGAGCCCCGGACGCCGCACCAACCGGAAAAACCTTAGAAGTTGTCAAAGAACGAGTTTGTTTTACTCCTTCTAATTTTGCAGTCAATGAAAAATACGCGGCTGCATGTGGCTGCAATTTCAGTGGAGTGCAGGCGGTTCACAGGGGGGTGCAGCGAAGTTGGTGCAGATGAAGATGACGATAGTTACAGAAGTAGGCTTTACGGGGAATGATGACAGTAGCAGCGGTTTGGGGTGATTTCGGCGGGATGTTGAAATCTCAGGGGAAACGGCTTTGGACGGCTTTTTCCTACAGTCGTTGCAAAGACGTAGCTGGCTACGTGTCTACACTCACGGTACAATGCGATTCCATCAAAGGAGCCTTTCGTGCCGCAGATCGGCAGTCTTCTGATAAGGATGTTTCTCGCCACGTTTCTGGCCTGGTTGCCGGCTTCGCTGGCTTGGTCACAGGCCAAGAGTAATGCCGAAGAGAGGACGGCGGCTTATTTTCAGTCGATCCGGAACCAGCCGTTGTTGGCGCTGACGTTCCTGCGGGAAATGCCCAAGGGCGGCGATCTCCATAATCATTTGAGCGGGAGCATTTATGCCGAAAGCTGGATTGACTTTGCGGCTGACGACGGGCTTTGTGTCGACCGGACGACGGCCCAATTGATCGCTCCGCCCTGCGATGCCTCGTGCGACAGATTCACCAGCAAGCCGGCGGTCAGCTGCGCTTACGGCGATCACGTCCTGTACAACACCATGGTGGATGGCTGGTCGATGCGGAACTGGAGTCCGGGCGAGGAATCGGGGCACGACCACTTTTTTGCGACCTTTGACAAGTTTTTACTGGCGTCGCATAACCACACCGCCGACATGGTTGCGGAGGCGGCGGCACAAGCGGCGGCGGACCATCTTCAGTTTTTGGAACTGATGCACACCGCGGATGAAATGCAGGCGGCACAACTGGGAGTCAGGATCGGATGGGACGAGCAACTGCCACAACTGCGGGAGAAGTTGCTGGCGGGAGGATTGAAAGACATTGCTGCCGCAACCAGCAGGAACCTCACCCAGGACGAGGACAGGATGCGCAGCCGGCTCAAGTGCGGCACCACAGAAGCGGAGCCGGGATGTGGGGTCCTGGTGCGTTATTTGTACCAGGTGCTGCGAGGACTCCCACGGGAGGAGGTCTTCGCGCAGATGCTGTTGGGGTTCGAACTGGCTTCCGCCGACCCGCGATTTGTGGGATTGAACTTGGTGATGCCGGAGGACTGGTACATCCCGATGCACGATTTCGAGTTGCATATGAGAATGCTGGATTACCTCCACCAGATATATCCCAAGGCGCACATCAGCCTGCATGCCGGCGAGTTGGCTTTGGGGCTGGTGCCGCCGGAAGGGGTGACATTTCATGTGCGGGATTCGGTGGAGCACGGGCATGCGGAGCGGATTGGGCACGGTGTAGATGTGATGAATGAGCGGGATCCTTTCGGATTGCTACGGGAGATGGCCGAGCGTAACGTGCTGGTGGAGATTTGTTTGACATCGAACGATGTGATTCTGGGAGTGACGGGTGCGGGCCATCCTTTGCCCGTGTATTTGAAATACGGAGTGCCGGTGGCGCTGGCCACGGATGATGAGGGTGTCTCGCGGTCGGATATGACCCATGAGTATTTGCGTGCGGAGGAGGAGTATGCGATTTCATACAAAGAGTTGAAGCGGATGGCACGGAATTCGCTGGAGCACAGTTTTTTGCCCGGGGCGAGTTTGTGGAGTGATGCTAAGAGTTTTCGGGCAGTCGGAGCGTGTGCTGGCTCGCCGGGCGGGAAGACTTCAGCAGCCTGCCAGAAATTTCTTGATGGCAGCGAACGGGCGAAAATTCAATGGGGGCTAGAAGAACAATTCTTTAACTTTGAAACGAGGTACTAACTGGATTTCCGGCCTCGCACGAACTGGGCCGGAGGAACGAGGAATTAATGCGTCGTATCGCTTTGGTCCTCCTTGGACTCGCCCTTGGGTTGGGCGTCCGGACAGGTATGGCCCAGGACCGCTGTGTGACGCGGTTGGTCGTGCATCCCGAAAATGCTCCCGTATCGGCGCTAAGCAAAATAGAGATCTCAGCCGGGCCTGAGACGAGCGTAATGCATTCCTGTGTGGCCCCGGAGACACCGATTCGTGCGTTGGTACTCTTGGATTCCCGTCCCAGCATGCATTACCCATCGAGCAAATGGAGCGTTGCCATGGTCGTTCTCAACGATCTTGTTCGCTCATCTCCAAGCGGTAGTCAATTGGGGCTCTTGTTCTCCGCGGGCGCTGTTTATGAAGCGATACCTTTAGTAGACATTCCAACATTTGTCCGCCGAATGGATTCTGTTAGCGGCGACGTTATGAAACTACTTGGTCCGGCTGTAAGCGCGCCTGCGACTAACCCTACCCTCGATGAAGCGATCGAACAAGCCGCCGCGAGGTTTCCCCCGCCGCAACCGGGCGACGTGATCTATGTGATCACGGATGCGACGGAAAGAGACTCGCGCCGCTCTAGCGGTCGCACCATTGATTCTCTCCTGGCGAGAGGGACTCGTCTCTTTTCCTTCATTTTTGTGGAGGATTACTACCGTTTCAAGGAACGGGCCTTGCGACCGGAGTGGTTGATGGACATGACCAAGGCGACAGGAGGGAGTTGGATGCAATACGAAGCATTGACCGATCTCGACAAGCGAAAGGCGAAGGAGACTTCAGACTCGTTACACCGTCTTTATTCCGAGATGCATGATATCTGCGAAGTTAAGTTCTACGTAGCCAAGTCAGCGATCGCTGCAAAGCTGAAAGTGAAGGCTACCGACCAGAAAGGTACGGCCATTACTCTCGAGTACGCGTCAAGGCTGCCGGGCTGCTCTCCATGACTGATACTTTCACTCGGACTGACTACGCCAGTACGTTTCTGCTAGAGCAGACATTGCTGCGGCCGAAAATCGGCCTGGTGCTGGGCTCTGGGCTGGGAGCTTTCGCCGACGAACTGAGCGGAGCGGTTCGCGTTCCCTATTCGCAGATTCCGTCGTTTCCGCAATCCACGGCCATCGGACATGCGGGGCAGATGGTGATCGGGAAGGCCGGGGAGACAGCGGTCGCTGCCATGCAGGGGCGGGTGCATCTTTACGAGGGATATTCGGCGCAGCAGGTGGGTTTCCCAGTGCGAGTCTTGGGGAGAATGGGGATTCGGGCGCTGATCGTCACAAATGCAGCCGGCGGAATCAATACGAAATACACACAGGGCGCGCTGGTGATGATCTCGGATCATATTAACTTGCAGGGGCAGAATCCGCTGGTCGGCGAGAATGACGAGCGCCTGGGACCTCGCTTTCCGGACATGACACAGGCGTACTGGAAGCCGTATCGGGAGATGGCACTCGAAGCTGCCCGCAAGCTGGGGAAGACGGCGCACGAGGGCGTCTATGCGGGGTTGCTGGGGCCAAGTTATGAAACTCCGGCGGAGATTCGTTATTTGCGGGCGATTGGAGCGGACCTGGTGGGGATGTCGACGATTGCGGAAGTGATTGCAGCGCGGCACATGGGGATCAAGGTGCTGGGGATTTCCTGCGTGACCAATATGGCGGCAGGGATTTTGGATCACCCGTTGAACCATCAGGAAGTCTTGGATACCGCCGAACGGGTGAAGGGCGATTTTGTGGGATTGCTGCGGGCGGTGTTGGGTGAGGTGGCAAAGGATGTCGAAACAGTCCAGAAATAGCGGGGATTCTTGTGGATAAATCTTGCTCGCTCACTCGCTCTGGTCAATACAACGCTAACTACGGAAATTTTCAGACGGAACTGTATACACAGATCCGTCGCGAGACCTTTGGCGAGGACATCGGACAAAACAGCTGGCTCACAGCGGATGAACAAGACCATTTTCTGAAATGGCTTGATCTGTCTCCGGAAAAAAACCTACTCGATGTGGCCTGCGGAGCGGGAGGCCCGGCGCTGCGCGTTGTCGCTGCCACTGGTTGTTCGCTGGTTGGCGTTGACATTCATGAACAGGCGATCGAGACTGCGAATTCACTCGCAGATCAGCGGGGGCTGGCGAAGGGCGCTGAGTTCCGGGTCATCGATGCTACCGGACCGCTTCCATTTTCCGATGCCAGTTTTGACACCATCACCTGTATTGACGCCATCAACCATTTACCCGACCGTCCAGGTGTGATTGCGGAGTGGGCGCGAGTCCTGAAACCGGGTGGGAGAATGCTGTTCACGGACCCAATCACGGTGACGGGCGCGCTGACGAATGCGGAAATCGCGGTGCGCAGTTCGACCAGCTTTTATCTGTTCGTTCCCCGTGGCTATGATGAGAGCGTCATTGCGCAGTGTGGATTGCGCTTGCTGATCTGTGAGGACATAACGGCGAACATGACCAAAGTTGCCGAAGCAAGACGTGCAGCGCGGGAGGCCAGGGAAACGGCATTGCGTGAGATCGAGGGTGTTGAGGGGTACGACCACGAGCAAGAGTTCCTGGCGGTGACTGCCCGCATCGCCCGTGAGGGGCGGCTCTCCCGCTTCGTCTACGTTGCACAGCGCTGAAGCGCGGCTCCAGCTTCAACCGGCATTCAGTCAATACTTCAAAACGTAAACTTGGCGGCCAACTGGATGACGCGCGGACCGCCGCCTCCGAGGCCGGGGTTGCCTTGAGCTACGTCTGGAGTCTGCGAAATCAGGCCGGCGGGTGCGATGCCGGGGCTGATGCTGCCTGCGGGTAAGGCAAAATTGGGGTGATTAAAGATGTTGAAGAACTCTGCCCGCAGTTGCAGGTTCAGGCGTTCGTAGAGCTTCGTGTTCTTGGTTACGGAAAAATCTACGTTGGAATAGCCGGGGCCGTAGACGGAATCGCGGCCGAGATCGCCGAAGGTTCCTTGCGCGGGCTGAGCGAAGGCGTTGGGGTTGAGGTATCCGGTAAAGGGATTCCAGTTGGGCAGAATGGGATTGACTCCGGGCACGACGTTGGGGCGCTGGTTGAAGTAAGAGCGGCCGGTGCTGTCGTTGGAGGTGATGATGGGAATGGGACGGCCACTCTGAAAGCTGGCAATCCAGTTCAAGGCCCAGCCACTGGCAAGCGCTTTGGGCAGGGCACGCCAGACGGGAAGTTCGTAGTTCACCGCTCCAGTGAAGCGGTGGCGAGTGTCGAAGGTCGAAGGGCCGCGCTCGGCGGGAAGGTCAGTGGAATCCTGCGGAAAAGCCGCGCCAGCGGTGAAGTCGATGCCGTCAGACGCGTCGTCGAGAGATTTCGAATAATTGTAGGTGGCAAAGCCCGACCAGCCATGCACGGCCTGAACGCGGAAGGTGGTCTGGAGGGAGTGAAAGACGGATGAACTGATCGGCGCGAGCGTGTCCATGTTGCCGAAGTTGGGATTGGGAAAGTTGAAATTTGCGTCGGGCTGATTGGCGTCAAACAGGCGCACCAGGTGCGTTCCCTTGCTGCCGACGTAGCCGATTTCGAGCGAAGTATTGTCCGCCAGTTTGTGCTGGATGTTGAAGTTCCAGTTCTGGCTGTAAGGAGTGGGGAAGTTGCGCGGAGTGGCGAAAATGATGAAAGGACCGGTGGTGATAGGAGTCAAAATCTTGACGCCGGGGGTGGTGCCGTTGAATGCGGCTGAATTGAAGGCCATGCCAAAGACCGGCTCGGGGCCGACGGGGTTGGTGGCGACTCCGGCCGAAGTGGTGAAGTTGGCGATGAATAAATCCTGCGGCACATAGTCGTAGTAAATGCCGTAGCCCATGCGGACCACGGTCTCAGGGAGCGGATTCCATGCAAGGCCGAGACGAGGGGCAAAGTTCTTGAGATCGCGGTTGTAAACTCCGTTGAGGCCGTGGGTGCCTACCCTGGCGAGAGTGCCATCAGGCGCGAGGTTGGAAAGCAAATTGTTGGCCTCACTAAGCGGGCCGAAATATTCCCAGCGCAGGCCGAGATTGAGAGTAAGTGCAGAGAACGCGCGGAAATCATCTTGAGCGAAGAAACTGAGGCCGTTGTTGTAGGTAGTGCGATGAGTGTTGCCGGTGTCGGCGGACACGAAGGCGTTGCCCAGATAGAAGTTGGCGAGTGACTCCACTACCGGGTCGTTGCATGGGGCCGGAAGGGGAGCGGCCACCTGGCAGGGCGTCAGAACTGAGTTGTCGGGGCTGAAGGAAAAGATTCCGCGCTCCAGGTTGTCATTGAAATTTTCAACGTCAGCGCGATGGAATTCGCCGCCGAATTTAAATGTGTGTTTGCCGTGCAGCCAGGTGTAGTTGTCGAGAATCTGGAAGGTCTGGCTGGTACGGCCGCGAGGAACGCTGAAACCCTGCGCGCCAAGATTTTCCAGTTGGGGGATGGAGAAGTCGAATTCGGGCAAGCCGAGCTTGCCGGTGCCGAAATCCAGACCGAGGCCGGTGGTGGGATCGAAGTTGGCATCGAGCGAACTAAATGAGGTGCGATAGCGGCTGTAACCAAAGCGGACCTCATTGATGCGAGTTGAGCTCAGAGACGAAAGCAGACTCACTGAAACCACCTGGACACGTGTGGGCGAGGTCTGGGCGAACTGCGGCAGGCGGGAGCCTTTGCCAAAACCGCCATTGTTGCCCAGGGGAAACGTCTGATCGCTCTGCCCGAAAGCGTAACGTCCGGTAAGTTGTTCAGTGTTGGTAAGGTTTTCGTCGATTTTGGCGATGAAATTGTCGAGATCGTTCTTGTCGTGCACCACCGAGGCGATTTGCCCGGTGCTGCTCTGGGGATAGAAGTCGAGGATCCTGGTGAGAGCAGGATTGATGGCGGTGATGCCACTCTGCAATGCGAATTGCTGAGCGGTGGCGATCTCGGCGGCGGTAGGCACGAATAGCGTGAAGTCGGACCCGACATTCTCCCGCTGTCCTTCATAAGCGAGGAAGAAGAACGCTTTGTCCTTCACGATGGGGCCGCCCAGCGATCCGCCGAACTGGTTGTTCTGGAAGCCGGTCTTGCGCGCTTCAGTGTTGAAGTAGTTGCGGGCGTCGAGCGCGCTATTGCGCAGAAATTCGAAGGCCGAACCGTGGAACTTGTTGGTGCCGGAACGCGTGATGATGTTGACCACCGAGCCGGAATTGCGCCCGTATTCGGCGGCGAACTGCGATTGCAGATTGAATTCCTGGATAGCGTCAATGGGCAGCAGGGTGGCGGGCGCGCCGGTAATTCCGACCTGGTTGAGAGCGGAGTTGTTGAAGTAAGGATCGTTATTGTCGGTGCCGTCAAGCGTGTAGTTGTTAGAACGGTCACGGTTGCCGTTGATATTGAACTGGCCGAAGCCGAACTCGGTGCCCGCCACCCCGGCGGGTTCGACGGTGACGCCGGGAACCAGGGCGACGAGTTTGCCGAAGTCGCGGCCGTTGAGGGGAAGCGCGTCAACCAGTTTGCGATCGACAGCATGGCCGAGAACGTCGCGGGTTTGTTCGATGACCGGGGCGTTGGCGGCTACGGTTATTTGCTCGGTCCGCTGGGCGAGGCCGGTCAGATCGAAATCGGCAGTAGTGTCGAGACCGACATTCACTACGATGTTCTGAGCGACGGGAGACAGCCCGGCGGATTCCGCGGTCACGGTGTAGAGGCCGACAGGCAGTTCTGCAAGGACGTAGGCTCCGTCGTCACCGGTGATGGTATCGCGAACTAGGCCGGTGGCGGGGCTTTTGGCGGTGATCCTGGCCCCAACGATCAATTTGCCATGAGGGTCGACCACCTGGCCTCGGATGGAACCGCGAAAGCTCTGGGCGAGAAGAAAACCGGACACGAGAACGACCAGGATCACGGGTAACACCTTGCGGAAAGCGACTGGTTGGGCACGCATGAAAAACCCTCCTTTGTGTCGGGCGCTACCTGGCCGCGCGGGGAATGAAAATCGGTTGCGGCGGCTTGATTCCGTATATAGACGCAAAGCTCCCCTGATTGACGGCAAATCCTACGTGGCCACGGGAATCGATATACAACAGTGGAGCGTTCAGCGGCACATCACTAAAAGTGCGCACGAAAGGAAGTTTCAGTTCAGCCTTGCCCACTGTGACGGGCACGGTTTGACCCCGACTGTAACCAAGCTTGAGAAAGTCTTCGCCGCTGATGTTGGTAACCAGATTGCCGAAGGGGCCATCGGTGGCGATGACCTGGGCGTTGAGGCCATGGTCATCCAGCTTGGCGAGAGCGATGTCCAGGCGGACCAGTCTAGCAAGGTCGAGTTCGGGACCGACCTGGGTCCAGTCGTCGCCGCGAGCGAGGTGCGCTGCGGCGGGAGAAAAAATGTCGCGACCGTGGAAGGTGGAGGAGAGAGCAGCGCCGATCATCCAATCGCGGTTGGTGATTTCACGGGCGGATTCGAGGCCATCGCGATCCTGAACAAGGGTCATGAGGCCGTTGTCGGGGAGAACGAAATATTGGCCGCGCCTGGATTTAACAACCACTGCTTTGCGAGTGCTACCGACACCGGGGTCGATGACGACGGCGAAGATGGTTCCCGAAGGAAAATATGCAGTCGCTCCGTATAAAAACCTGGCGCCGTCGAGAATGGAGAACGGCGTCACCTGGTGGGTAAGATCGACGATGCGGACGTCGGGAGCAATGGAATACATGACGCCTTTGCAGAGGGCGACGGAATCGTCGACGACACCGAAGTCGGTCATGAAGACGATGGTGGGCCGGGGAGAGCGATCGCTGGCTCGGGAGGCGGCTGCCAGCAGAATGAGAACGGTGAGTAGTCTGGGTAGTCTGGTTCGCATTGGTGGTTCCCCGCCCCCGGGGCGGCCCGAGGATCCGACTGCTGACTTCTTTTCAGTGAGCAAAGTATTGTAAATGGGGAGGCTTGAGCGGAAAAGCGTTTAATCGCGGAGCTCGCAGAGGACGGAACGGAGAACGCGGAGAAGAGCTTGAACCACAGGCGGCACACAGTGCACGGAGGAAAGCCTGGTCCCGGAAGCTTGTGGCACGTGACGCCGCAAGGACGGATATAATCTTTTTGGATCGCCCATCAGTGTGCGACCGCGAAGGAGGCATGAATATGGCTGCAGCTATCCAGGAGAAGTCGGCTATCCCTGAGAAATATCGTGATTTGTTCAATAAACGTGCATTTGCAAACTTGAGCACGCTTATGCCGGACGGACGCCCGCAGGTAACGCCGGTATGGTGCGACCTGGAAGGCAATCTAGTGATTTTCAATTCCGCCAAGGGCCGGCAGAAGGACAAGAACGTTCGCCGCGATCCACGAGTGGCGCTGGCCATCGTTGATCCCGAGAACCCTTACCGGTATCTCGAAATCCGCGGCAAGGTTGTGGAAATCACCGAGCGCGGCGCCGATGAACACATCGACAAGATGGCGAAAAAATATTTGGACGTGGACAAGTATCCTTACCGCCAGGCAGGCGAAGTGAGGGTCATCTACAAGATCCAACCCGAGCACACCACCATGATGGGCTGACCTGGCAATATGGCCGGCGTCTGGCCGGCTGTCCCGAGGGCACCGCCCTCGGAACTACTTCTGGAGACCACTATTCGCACCTATAATCTCTGTCTGCTCGGGCTTGGCAACGTCAATCGTACGTTGCTTGGCTTGCTGCGCAAGAAAGAGGCTGAGCTACGAGCGCGAGGAATCGCATGGCAAGTTACAGGCGTGGCATCGCGGCGGATGGGCTGGATCGCGGATGCGGGGGGAATGGATGTTGAGGAGCTGATTGAGGGAAGCGAAGGAAGTCAAAGGCGGCGTACAAGAACCTCCGCCCCACACGAGTGGCTGAAAGCGGCACGAGCGGATGCGCTGTTTGAAGCGACGTCTCTGAGCGTCAAGGATGGGCAGCCGGCGATCGACCATATTCGGGCGGCTCTCGAATGCGGGGCCCACGCCATCACGGCAAATAAAGGGCCAGTGGTTCATGCCTACCGTGAACTGAGTGAACTTGCCGCCTCCGAGGGGAAGAAGTTTCTTTTTGAATCCACAGTAATGGATGGCGTGCCGATTTTCTCTTTGTTTCGCGACAACCTCCCGGCGGTCGAGTTACGCGGGTTTCACGGGATTTTGAATTCGACTACGAATGTGATTCTCGGCGGCATGGAAGAAGGCTTGAGTTTTGACGAGTCACTAAAGAAAGCACAACAGATGGGAGTGGCGGAGACTGATCCGAGCCACGACGTTGACGGCTGGGATGCGGCGGTCAAGGTGGCTGCGCTGGTGACAGTGCTGATGGGTGCGCCGATCGGGCTGGAGGAAATCGAGCGCGAAGGCATCGCGAGATTGACCGGCGAAGCCGTACGCGCAGCACGCGCCGCGGGCCAGCCTTACAAATTGGTGTGCCGGGCGCAACGCCATGGCACACGCTTCAGAGCGAGCGTTCGGCCGGAGCAGGTGCCGCTGAGTGATGCGATGGCTTGGGTCGCGGGAACTTCGTCGATCTTATATCTTGAAACGGACATTTTCCCTGGGCTGGTGTTCACGGAGAACAATCCCGGGCTCGAGGCGACCGCCTACGGGATGCTCGCGGATTTTGTGAGAGCGGTGGGATAGGGCGGTCGTTGGTCTTTGGTCGTTGGCCAAACAATCTGGCTCTGAGGGAATAACAACTTGCTTACGACACAAACAGAATCCAAAACCTCTTTTGATCTGCCATGGGTTCGGTCGCAGTTTCCTTCGCTTTCACAGAAGGTGAATGGGCAGCCGGCGGTATTCCTGGATGGGCCGGGCGGAACCCAGGTTCCACAGCGTGTGATTGATGCCATCTCCGATTATCTGAAGCGCAACAACGCCAATACCGGCGGAGCGTATCTGACCAGCCGCAATACCGACGCCATGATTGCGACTGCGCGTACAGCGATGGCCGATTTTCTGGGATGCGACGGCGATGAGGTCGTGTTTGGCGCGAACATGACGGCGCTGACCTACGCGTTGAGCCGCGCGATTGGCAAAGGACTTCACACAGGCGATGAGATTGTGCTGACCCATCTCGATCACGATGCCGATGTTTCTACCTGGCGGGCGCTCGAAGAACGTGGCGTCACCATCCGCATGGCGGAGATTCACGAAGAAGACTGCACACTCGACATAAAAGACCTTGCCTCCAAGATCGGCAGCCGGACGAAGTTAGTGGCCGTGGGCTATGCGTCGAATGCCGTGGGGACAATCAATGACGTGAAAGAGGTTGTGCGGCTGGCGCATCAGCAGGGGGCGATGGTTTTCATTGACGCTGTCCACTACGCGCCGCACGGTTCGATTGATGTGCGCGCGCTCAATTGCGATTTTCTGGTGTGTTCGACTTACAAATTCTTTGGGCCGCATATGGGCGTGCTCTACGGCATGCGCGAGCATCTTCAGAAGCTGCAACCTTATAAGGTGCGGGCCAACACCAATGCAATTCCCAACCGCTGGGAGTGGGGCACGCTGAACCATGAATGCATCGCCGGGATTGCGGCGTGCGTGGAATATCTGGCGGCTGTGGGATGGAGTGTGAATCCCTCGGCAGGGTCGCGGCGCGCGGCGTTGCTGGCGGCGTTCGAGGCGATCCAGAGGCATGAGCACGCTCTCATGGAAGTGCTGATTCGCGGGCTGATGCAGGTTCCGGGGTTGAAGTTATATGGCATTAGTGATCCTGCACAATTCGCACGCCGGTGTCCGACGATTGCGGTGCGGATAAAAGGCCACACGCCGCTCGAGCTTGCGACCAAGCTGGGAGAACGCGGATTCTTTACCTGGGATGGAAATTACTACGCGCTGAACCTCACCGAGCGGCTCGACGTAGAGAAGGACGGCGGATTCTTGCGCATCGGGCTGGCGCATTACAACACATTGGAGGAAGTCGAGCGGTTGTTGGCGGCGGTGAGGGAGATTGTGGGCTAGATTTTTCTGTGGCCTATTTCCCGCGGAATTCCTTGACTTCATCCCCCTGCGCAATTAGCACCACACTGGCCATCCCGATAAACAGGCCGTGTTCGACAATTCCTGGCATGTCGCTCAAAATTCTCGCGAGCGCGGGAGGATCGGCGATCTGGCCGAAGTGGCAATCCAGGATGTGATGCCCTTCGTCGGTGATGTAAGGCTTCCCGTCGGCGGATTGACGGCGTTGGACCTTCGCTCCCAATGCCGCGATCTTTTTCGCGACTAGCGCTTCCGCGAAAGCGATGACTTCGACCGGAAGCGGAAACTTTCCCAAGGTTGCAACTTGCTTGCTGGAATCGGCAATAATCACCAGTTGTCTCGAAGCGGAGCCGATGATTTTTTCGCGCAGTAGCGCACCGCCGCCGCCTTTAATGAGATTCAGTCGAGGATCGAATTCATCGGTGCCGTCGATGGTGACGTCGAGCTGCTGGAATTCGTCGAGCGTGGTGAGGGCGATGCCAGCAGCCAGGGCGAGGGTTCTGGTTCCGGTGGAGGTGGGAATGCCGCGAATTTTCAATCCGGCGCGGACGCGTTCCCCGAGAAGGCGGACGGCGTGGCCCGCGGTTGAGCCGGTGCCGAGGCCGACGATGTTGCCCTCCTGCACAAAGCGCAGGCTGGCACGGGCGGCTACTTCTTTTTCGTGGTCGTTCGCCATGAAAGTAAACGTTATTGCAACCTTGCGTACTCCGTCTTAGCTGCGTGCAGCAGCGGGACGTCGGGATCGGCATCCTTCCACATGGCAAAGAAATCCTGGTAAGCGGTGCGGCTGTGCGGCAAGTCGCCCTGCAATGCGTAGGCGCGGGCCAAGCCGAGCTGGCTCAAAGGCAACAGAGGATCGAGTACCAAGTAGGGCTTGAGCGCCAGCACGCGCTGGAACGCCTGCACGGCATCGCCGGACTGCTTCGCCTTCATGTAAGCAAGCCCGCGCAGGGCGAGGGTTCCGGAGTCAACCCTGGCGTAGACCATGGCCCCATCGAGAAGGTTACCGGCCTGCGCGGCGTCGCCGTGATTGATAGCAACCTCGGCTTTGATATCGGGAACTTGCACGAACTGCACCAAGGTGTCAAAGGGACGCTTTTGGGCAACATCGGTGGCCAGTTTCAGCGCCCGCTGTTCTTCTCCCAGATACGCCAAAGTTGAAGCCGCGCCGAGCACGAGGCCGGGAGAGCTGGAAATTTTTAGAGCCTGGCCGGTATCGGCTATGGACTCCGCTTTCAGTCCAAAAATGGCTTCTACACCGGCTTGCTGTTGATATTGGTTGGCGGATACGTCTTTCAGAGAGAGACGGTCGGCGGCATCACGGACTTTCTGGCTCAACTCCCGGGCTTGCTTCAGCTGGCCGCGATATGCCGCGAGCCCGCAGCGGAACCCGAGCACGTTCAGTTCACCGTCGGGGCCAACCTTGGCAAGATCCAGTTCGTGTTCCATGGCCGGCGTGTCGTTCTGCAACCACGCGATGGACGCCAACTGGATGTGCAGAACGGACTGCCCAAGCTTGTGCGCTTCAGCCTGCGCGATCGTCGCCTTGGCTTCATCCAGGCGGTTTAGAGCCTGATAGGCGGCCGCCAGAGTGGAATAGCTGTTAATGCTATCGGGGTCAATCTGCATAGCCTGAAGAGCATTGGAGAGAGCATTGTCAAACTGACCAAGACGCAGGTAGGTGCCGGAAACGTTGTTGAAAGGGATGGAGTCGCGAGGATAGGTTTGTTTGTAAAGCTCAAGCGCCGTTATGCCCTTGTCGAGCTGGCCGGAGTCGATATAGTAGTGCGAAGTGATGTACAGCTTTTCGTGTTCGCTGGCACGGTCGCGCAGCTCGAAGGCTTTCTCCCGGCTCTGCTCCGAGAGTGCGACCTGGCCGGTATTGCCGTAAACGGCACCGAGCCGGGCGTACGCCATGGCAAAATTGGGATCGAGTTCCACGGCACGCTGATAAAGAGGCAAGGCGGCGAACTCTTCTCCCGCCTGGTGTTTGGCATCGCCTAGCGTAAACACCTTGAGGGCTTCGAACGAGGAGGTTGTGGCTTCGGACAAAGGCTTGTCATACTTCTGCACCGAGGCGAGAGATTCGCCCAGCTTCTGGCGCAAGGCGGAACTGGCGTGATGGATCGAGTTCAGCACCGCTTCCTTATTGTCAGCCTGCGCCTGTTCCTGTCCCAATGATTCTCCGGTGGAGGCATTCACTGCCTCGAGAGTGACGACGTACTGGCTTCCGAGACTGGCGATAGAACCGGTCAGCAGGGCCTTAACGCCATCCCGTTGACAGATTTCTTTTCCCACTTCGTTGGTGATGCGGTCGTCGGCCGGTCGACCCATGAACTGCAAAGTTTGGCGGACTTTCTGATCGGGAAAGATATTTAGATAAGGAGATTGTCCAAGGTCGACGGCTACAGCTTTTTTCAAAGTACCGTCAAATACGGGATCGCCGGTAGTGTTTACGAAATCGCTGACCAGAATCGTGTCTCGATCGGTCATGGCGACATGGCGCCGTTGACTGAAGAACACAACCGCCAAACCAATGACGGCCATGATTGCTATGGCGCCCACCACGTAACTCCAGAGGTTGCGGGATTTCCCAGGCGCGGACTGCAATCTTCCTGAAGAAGCGACCGCGGTGATGGAGCCAGATTCGGTGTCGCGCCGCAGACGCTTCAAGTCGGCGCGGACTTCGGCGGCGCTCTGGTAGCGCAGATCGCGGTCTTTCTCCAATAGCTTGGTGATAATTTCTTCCAGGTGAGCGGGCACCTCTGGATTGAGGCGAACGGGTGGAACCGGGGGCCGATTCAGGATCGCTTCAAAAAGGACTGCGGAAGTGTCGCCGCGGAACGGTAAGGCGCCGGTGGCCATCTCGTAAAGCACCGCTCCGAAAGAAAACAAGTCAGTGCGGGGATCAAGGTCTTTGCCGCGGGCCTGCTCCGGGGACATATAAGCCACGGTGCCGACGGTGGAACCGGGACTGGTGAGCATGGCATCAGAAACGGTGACGGCCGAACTGGGGGCGGCCCCGCCCGACTTGATGTGTTTGGCTAATCCGAAATCGAGCAGCTTGGCCTGCTCGCGGTTCGTGACGAAGACGTTGGCGGGCTTGATGTCGCGATGGATGATGGCTTTGGCGTGCGCGGCATCGAGAGCGTCCGCGACCTGGATGGCGAGTTGAACCAGCAGGTCGATATCCATCGGCTGAGTGCCAATGGTCTGCTTGAGAGTTTGGCCTTCGAGCCGTTCCATGGCAATGAAGTGGCGGCCGTCGACTTGCCCGATTTCATAGATGGTGCAGATGTTGGGATGGTTGAGAGCGGAAGCGGCGCGGGCTTCTGCCTGAAAACGTTCCAGGGCCAGGGGATCTCGTTCAAGTTCAGCGGGAAGGAATTTGAGGGCAACGTGACGCCCAAGGTTCAGGTCTTCAGCCTCATAGACGACACCCATGCCACCGCCGCCGAGTTGTTGGAGGATGCGGTAGTGCGAGATGGTCTGGCCGATCACGAATCTGAAAACTCCGTAGGAATCTTCGATGGTAGGCTGCGTCGGGAGGTCCCGTCAATGGATGGTGGGTTAGGGCTGCTGGTCCCGAAAACTTCCCTTGCGGCTTTTCTTTGCGATCTTTGCGAAAACTTTGCGCCTTTGCGCTTAAGAGCTTTAACCGCGAAGTAAGCAAAGGGATCACTAAGGGCTCAAAGGGGACGTCCCACAAGTTGTGCCATTGAATCTGACAGCAGTGCCGCGCATCCATTATTCTAGTAGTCGACCTATGGCGCTATCCAAGACATCTACTAATGGCACGACGACCAGTGTGCTCGAGGCTCCGAACGGCGAGCGCGAGCGTGTATTCGAAGTTTTTCGCCGCTGGGGATATCTGGAGGCCGATCTCGATCCGCTCGGCTTCTTTCATCCCCCTGCCCAGCCTGAACTGCAAATCGAAGGCGAAGCTGCGCGTGAGGCGCGGCGGGTGTATTGCGGGACGGTGGGCGTGGAGTTCATGCATATCCCCGAACCGGAACGACGGCGGTGGATTCAGGAGCGCATGGAAGCGCCGCCCAGCGAAGTGGATCAGCAGCGCGTGCTCGACCTACTCACTCGCGCCGATATGTTCGAGCAGGTGTTGCAGCAACGTTATCTTGGAACCAAGCGATTTTCGCTCGAAGGCGTGACCGCGCTCATTCCACTGGTGGACGAGATTCTGGATGCAGCTGGGCAGCGCGGCGCCACCGAGTTGGTGATGGGTATGAGTCACCGGGGCCGGCTCACGGTGATTGTGCAAGTCGCCAAGCGTTCGCTGGAAGATGTTTTCGCCCGCTTTGAGGATGTTGATCCGCGGAGCACGCTGGGCAGCGGCGATGTGAAGTATCACATGGGCGCGACCGGCGACTACGTCACCCGCGGCGGGCAAACCGTTCACATCCATCTGGTATCGAATCCCAGCCATTTGGAAGCGGTCGATCCGGTGACTATCGGACGCACGCGCGCCAAGCAGGACCGCGCAGGAGACGGCGGAAGAGAAAAGTATCTGCCGTTGCTGGTCCACGGGGATGCGGCCTTTGCGGGACAGGGAATTGTGGCGGAGACGCTGAATTATTCCGACCTGCCGGGCTACACCGTGGGCGGGACGATCCACATTATTGCTAATAATCTGATTGGCTTCACGACGACTTGCCGGGAGTCGCATTCTTCCATCTTTTCGGCGCAGATCGCGCGCCGGCAATCGATTCCGATTTTCCATGTGAACGCAGAAGATGTAGACGCGGTGATTCGCATGGGGAGAATAGCGCTGGAGTATCGCTATCAGTTCGGAACCGACGTAGTCGTGGATATTATTGGCTACCGCCGCCAGGGACACAGCGAAATCGACGATCCCACCATCACCCAGCCGCTCTTGTACAAGGCGATCAAAGATCATCCGCCGCTGTGGGAGATTTACGCGGAGGACACGGGAATCGAGGATGCGCAGGCCCGAGCACAACAGGTTCGCACGGAACTGGAAACCGCCCAGGAGCAGGCGGGATCGATCAGCAAGAAGCCGACGCTGCGCGAGTTGCCGAAATACTGGGACGGGTATAAGGGAGGGCGGTACAAGGCGGAATACGAAGTTGAGACGGGATTGTCGCGGGAAGAGCTGGGCGCGATCACCGAGCGGCTGACGACGTATCCCGAAGGATTTCATGTTCATCCCAAGATCAAGAAGTTGCTGGAACAGCGGGCGGAAATGGGAAATGGCAACCGCCCGGTGGATTACGGCATGGGCGAGGCCCTGGCGTTCGGCAGCCTGGTGAAGGCGGGCGTGCCGGTGCGTATGACGGGGCAGGACAGCCGGCGGGGCACATTCAATCAACGGCATTCGGTGCTGGTGGATATTGAGAACGAGCAGGAGTATGTGCCGTTAAAGAATATTGCCGCAGATCAGGCGCGATGCGAGATTTACAACTCGACACTCTCGGAAGCTGGTGTGATGGGCTTCGAGTATGGCTACAGCCGCGACTATCCGGAAACGCTGGTGATGTGGGAAGCGCAGTTCGGCGACTTTGCCAATGTGGCGCAGGCGGTGATCGATCAATTCGTGAGCGCGGGTGAGGACAAGTGGGGACTGCTTTCAGGATTGGTGCTGTTGCTGCCTCACGGGCACGAAGGCCAGGGGCCGGAACACTCCAGCGCGCGCATTGAACGCTTTCTGCAACTGGCGGCACGGGACAATTTTCAGATCTGCCAGCCTTCGAACGGAGCGCAATATTTTCATCTGTTGCGGCGGCAGGCATTGTCGTCATGGCGAAAGCCGCTGGTGGTGTTCACGCCGAAGAGCATGTTGCGGCATCCGGATGCGGCGTCGCCGATCGAAGATTTTACGCGGCCGCATTTTCTGGGAGTCGTGCCCGACCGCGAAGTCAGCGACGGCAAGCGGGTGCTGCTGTGTACGGGCAAGATTGGCCACGAATTATGGGCGGAGCGCCGCAAACGTAAAGACACTTCGACAGCGATTGTGTTTGTCGACCAGCTTTATCCCTTCCCCGAAGCTGAACTAGCAGCAGAATTGGAACGTCACGCAAACGCCCGGGAGATTGTCTGGGTACAGGAAGAACCCGCCAACATGGGCGCGTTGTTCTACATGTTGCCGCGCCTGCGAAACCTGGCGGGAGAGCGGTCGGTGCTTTCCGTGAAGCGATCGGCCAGCCCGAGTCCGGCAACGGGATCGGCAAAGGCGCATGAGTTGGAACAGAAGACGCTGCTGAGCCTGGCGTTCGCGACGAGCGAGTAGCTCCAGCCACAGGATCGCTGCCGCGCTGCATCGTCTGGTACAGATTTCGATGTTACCCTAGCCTTCCAGTTCAACCTCATGCGACGACCCGCGCAGCCACTTTGCATTGCCATCGACACCGGCGGAACGTTTACCGACTGCGTCTGGGTGGAACGCGGACGAACCCGGATGCTGAAAGTATTTTCTACGCCGGATGATCCGTCGCGGGCAATTGCCGAGGCACTGGAGAAGATCGGAGCGCGAGATTCGCTCACACTGCTGCACGGCACCACGGTCGGGACAAATACTCTACTGCAGCGCAAGGGTGCGCGAGTGGCGCTGGTCACTACCGCTGGGTTTGAGGACGTGATCGAAATTGGACGGCAGGCACGGCCGAAACTGTATGACTTTTTCTTTGATCGCGTGGAGCCGTTGGTTCCGCGCGAAATGCGGTTCGGAGTTAATGAACGCGTCAGCAGCGAGGGTGAAATCCTGGAAGAGCCGTCGGCGGAAGATTTACGGCAGTTGGCGGAGAAGATCGCTGCGAAGAAGCCGGAGGCGGTTGCGATTTCGTTGCTGTTTTCGTTTGCGAATCCAACAAATGAGAATGAGGTAACGAAGGCGTTGAGCGGATTAAGAGTGCCGCTGTCAGTTTCACATCTGATAATGCCTGAGTTCCGCGAATATGAGCGGACCAGCACGGTGGTAATCAATGCGTATTTGCAGCCGGTGATGGAACAGTATCTAGGGAACCTCGAAAAGCGGTTGCGGAAAGCCAGAGTTTTCGTGATGCAGTCGAACGGCGGGATTACGGCACTGAGTTCCGCGATGCGGGAGCCGGTGCGGACGCTGCTTTCGGGGCCGGCAGGCGGCGTGGTGGGAGCGGCGGCGATGGCGCGGCGCAGCGGATGCGAGCGAATTATCTCGTTCGACATGGGCGGGACATCCACCGATGTGGCTCTGGTGGAAGCCGAAGCGAGGGTCAGTGGGCAATCGGAAGTCGCCGGGCTTCCCGTAGGCGTGCCCATGCTTGACATTCACACGGTCGGAGCGGGAGGGGGTTCGATTGCCCGTTTCGATGCTGCGGGAGCGTTGCGGGTGGGGCCGGAGTCGGCGGGAGCGGACCCGGGACCGATCTGCTATGGACGGGGGACACAGCCGACCGTGACCGACGCCAATTTGATCCTGGGGCGGTTGCAGGCGGACCGATTTCTTGGCGGAGACTTCAGGCTCGACGAGAAACGTACCCGCCGAGTGCTGGCGGAATGGCTGAAGCAGCAAGGCAGCAGACTCTCAGTCGATGGTTTTGCCGCGGGAGTTGTCCGGGTCGTCAACGCCACCATGGAAAAAGCGATTCGCGTGGTTTCGATCGAGCGTGGTCACGATCCCCGTGAGTATGCGCTGGTCGCGTTCGGCGGGGCAGGAGGTTTGCATGCCTGCGCGCTGGCGGAGAGTCTCGGTATCCCGCGGGTGATTGTGCCGGCGATGCCGGGAGCGCTGTCGGCTTACGGCATCCTGGTGAGCGATGTAGTGAGAGATTATTCGCGGACAGTGTTATGGCGGGTGTTGAAAAAGTTGCCCGTCGGGCAATTGAATGAAGAGTTCTCGGCGTTGCGTCGAAAAGCGAAGGCGGATCTTAGCCGCGAGAGATGGAAGAGCACTGTCGATTGTGTTCTGAGCGTGGACGTCCGCTACCGGGGGCAGGGATATGAACTGAATGTGCCGTACACCCGAAGCATGATGGACGCGTTTCAGAACGAGCATCAGCGCCGGTACGGATACATTTATCCGGGGCGCGAAGTGGAGTTAGTTACGTTGCGGCTGCGGGCGCGGATTAAGTCTCGGAATTCGGTGTCGGCGAGTGTAGCGACGCTGAGTTCAAGGTCTCCGAGGTGCTCAAAGGTGACGGCGATTTTCGATGGCAAAAAGGTCGTGGCCGCCGTTTATGAGCGCGATGAACTAAGGGCCGGGCGAAAACTACGGGGGCCGGCGATTGTCACCGAATACAGTGCAACGACGGCGGTGCCTCCGGGGAAAAGGTTCTGGATCGACCGAGCGGGGAATTTGGTGATTGAGATTTGAGAGATGGGCAGGGGTTCCCTGCGAGGGCGGACCGCCCCCCCGCTACGCCGGCGCCGCAATTGTTTCAATCAGGTTACAAAACGATGAAATCAGAGCGGGTACGGCTACAATACGCTTGTGAAGCCAAGCATCTTTGTAGTGGAAGACGATCCCGATATTTCCCGCCTGGTTCGGCACCATCTGGAGGGAGCGGGGTTTAGCGTAAAGCTATTTCCCACGGGGAGCGCGGTAATGCCGGAATCGGAGCGGCAGCGCCCAACGCTGTTCATTCTCGACATCATGGTACCGGGGAAGGACGGATTGGAACTGTGCCGCCAGATCCGCCAAACATCGGCGCTGGCATCGATTCCTGTAATCTTCCTGACCGCCAAGAGCGGCGAAGCCGACCGCATACTGGGGCTCGAACTGGGCGCAGATGACTACATTCCCAAGCCTTTTAGCCCGCGGGAACTGGTGGCCCGGGTCAAGGCGGTGTTGCGGCGTTTTGAGCGGCCGCTTTCGCAATCGCCGCTGCGCATCGGGGAGATCGAGATTGATCCGGCTGCGATGACGCTCACCGTGCGCGGGCAATCGGTGACCACTACGGCAACGGAGTTCCGCCTGCTGGATTACTTTGCCCGGCACCTGGGACGGGTGTTCACCCGCGACCAGTTGCTCGATTCGGTGTGGCGCGATACCGCCTATGTGACACCGCGGTCCGTGGATGTGTACGTGCGACGCATCCGGGAGAAGATTGAGCCGGATCCGGAGAACCCCCGCTATCTGAAGACGGTGCGGGGGGCCGGGTATCGTTTTGAGGCTGCGAAGTGAGGAACCGGATTTTCTTTAAGCTGCTGGCGGGTTTTGCGCTTGTGATTGCGGCCGCTGCAGTTGTATTGGATTTTTCTCACGTACCCGCACAGTCGCTTCTATTGAGCTCACTCGCGGGATTGGGAGCAGCGATTCTGATCTCAGGGTGGATGGCTCAATCCCTGGCACAACGCCTTCAGAAGATTGTGCAATTCTCGGAGCGCATCGCCGCCGGCGATCTAGCGGCGCGAATCGAAGACAACTCACCTGACGATATTGGGCGGGTGGCGGCCGGGCTCGACAAGACGGCACGTTATCTGCAAAAGGAATTCTCCGCCCTGCGCAGCAGCCAGCATGAACTGGAGACTCTGCTGAACAGCATGGAGGACGCGGTGGTTGCTATTGGCCCGGACGATCGCGTGCAGTGGGCAAACCAGAGCATGGACTGGCTGGTGCCGCAAGGCACGCGGCTGGGCGCTCCGGTGGTGGAGACGGTGCGCGATCCAGATTTCCTACGGGCAGTCCGGGGAGCCAGCCAGACCCATAGTGTGCTAACTGCCCGGGCCACCTCGATTCTTCCCGGCCGCAGTTTTGAAGTGACTGCGGCTCCCCTTCCGGCAGGGGGTGCAGTGGCGGTCCTGCGCGATTTGACTGAAACCGAGCGGGTCGAGAAGACCCGGCGCGACTTTATCGCCAACGTATCGCACGAACTGCGCACACCTCTCACCTCGATTCAGGGCTATGCCGAAACCTTGCTGGACGGATCCGAGGAGAATAATCACTCGCGCGAGTTTCTCGACATCATTCGTAAGAATGCCAGCCGCATGTCCCGGCTGACGGAAGATTTGCTGAGGCTGGCCCGGGTGGAATCGGGCGAGCAGCGCTTTGACGTACAGCCGGTAACGCCTGGAGAACTGTTGCATGAGGCGGTCGAGAGCTTTGAGAAACTGGCGCGCGCTAACGGAGTTGAGCTACTGGTCGAAGACTCGGCGCCGGAGGCGGTGAGCGCGGACCGGGAGGCCATCCATCAGGTTTTCTCCAACCTGATTGACAATGCGCTAAAATACGCGGCTTCCGGCGGGCAACTGGTTCTGGGTGCGCGTCCCTCGGAGCGAGGAGTGGAGTTTTATGTCCGCGATTTCGGGGGCGGCATTCCCTCAGAACATTTGCCACGGCTGTTCGAACGTTTCTACCGTGTGGACAAGGCACGCTCACGGGAATCGGGCGGGACCGGCCTCGGACTCGCCATCGCCAAGCACATTGTGCTGGCGCATGCAGGCACCATCCGGGCGGAAAGCGAGCTGAACCACGGATCGGTGTTTCTGTTCACCTTGCCACTGGCCGGCGTGGAAGAGCCAAGGGCATCGGGATGACCGCCGAATCCACCCTCAAAATTCACATCCTATTAACAACACCGCTGGAAGAACATCTTATGCTGAGCTGGTGCTCACCACTCCAACCCGGCGGCCGAAAAGAAGTGGGCTTGTGCCTCCGCCATCGCCTGTGGAGAGAGACAATTCCGTGACTGCAGCCGCCGCTAATAATCGCCTGCCAGAATACGCTTATTCGCATCTGGTGACGCGCACCATTGAAGCCTGCCAAGTGGCGAAAGAAGCGGCTGCCACCGCGGCCGAGGGCATCGCGACCGGCTCGGCTGCACTGCTGAACACGCTTCGGGAAAAAGAGAAGCAACTCGACACTTTGGACAGGGAAATCGACGACGGAGTGACGCTGGCCATTACCCAGGTGACCGAGCCGGAGGCGCGCGAGTTGCTGGCTTGCATGAAATTCATGATCAGCCTGGAGCGCATAGGGGATCTGCTGCTGAGCTTCGCCAGCAGCGCACAAGCCGCGGGAGGACGTGTCGATCCACAAGACACCCGCGACCTGACGCACATGGCGACGGTCCTCGAGAAAATGCTGGCAGACGTGGGAACGGCGTTTTCGCAGCGGGACGTAAGGAAAGCCGTCGAAGTTCTGCGTGCCGATGCGGAAATGGACCGGGTACGTAATCTGCTGTTCCTGCGACACATCGAGAACCCGGAAGGGCAGCAACGCCAGGCCAGCCTGCAGGTGATCTTCATGACGCAGTCGCTGGAACGCGCCGGCGACCACGCCAAGAACCTGGCGGAAGAAGTCTGCCACTTCGTAAGCGGACATACCATTCGCCACGTGATGATGGGTTACGATAAGCCGCTGGAGCAGATGTTTCTGGACTGGCTGCGGCGGCGCGACGAGAAGCAATAGCTGAAGTTCTTCCTACCTCACTGCCTGCGTGTTACATTTCCCTTCATGCGAATCAAGACAGCGGTGTTAGCAGGAGTTCTCCTGGGTACGGTGGCGTGGGCGCAGAATGTGGTCAAGTATCAAGCCACCATCAATAACGTGAAATATGTTTATGCGTCGGCGCCTCCAATCGCGCGATTGAAGGCCGGCGACATTCTCGATACCAACACGCTGGATTGCTTCGGCAATGCCATTCAGAAGCCGGGAGACACCATGAGCATGTCCAAAGGCGATAATCCGCTGACCGGGCCGTTTTACGTTGAAGGAGCCGAACCGGGAGACACGCTGGCGGTGAAGATTCTGGATTTGCAAGTAGACAGCAATCAGGGGATTGGAGGCTTCGCACCGGGCTTTGGCGCGATCAATCCAACCAACTACACGCCTATGCTGGCTCCGCCTCCAGGGGAAAAAATCTGGTTCTATCCCATCGACCACGCAACCAACACGGCGACATTTCAGGCGCTCGATTCCAAGTTCTCCACCAAGATTCCACTGCATCCCTTCTTCGGCTGCATCGGAGTGGCCCCTGCTGGAGGCGAAGCACGCAGTTCGATTGTGCCGGCGGAGTTTGGAGGCAACATGGATTCTCCCGAGGCCAGTGTGGGCAATACCGTGTACTTTCCGGTGAATGTTTCCGGAGCCCTGCTGTACATGGGTGACGGGCATGCGGCCATGGGGGATGGTGAAATCGCGGGTACGGCGATTGAAGTGCCATTGCATGCGCGCGTGCAGGTGAATGTGATCAAGGGACAGAAAATCGGCTGGCCACGATTTGAGAATGACGATGCGATCATGACCGTGGGTGCGTATCGTCCGTTGGATGATTGCCTGCGCATTGCCTTCACCGAACTGGTGTCATGGATCCACAAGGATTACGGGCTGTCGGAGTTGGATGCATATGAACTGTTGTCCGAAGTGGGAAGGATTCATCTGAACGAGATGGTCGATCCCAATTACGTCATTGTGGCCTCCATTGAAAAGAAGTACCTGCCGGCCAAGAAGAGATAGGGAAGGCTTCCGGGCCGAACACTTTAGTTTTGGCACCTTGGTTCCCTGGTAAGGCTTCTGCTTGACTCTGGGTGCACGGGGAGCGAAACTCCAGCCATAGCCTCTTTTATGGACAAATACACCATTTTTGACCAGGGCACGACCGGCACTGCGTTAGCGCCGGGACGCGGGGAACCCCTGGTCGACGCCGCACAGCGTGATCTGGAGGCTGCCCTTCAGTTGCTGGCGGAGCGGGCACAGTATGTTACCGGGGCGTCGGGAGCTTCGATAGCGTTGCGCGAATGCGGCGCATTGGTCTGCCGGGCCGGCGCTGGACGAGCGGCGCCTGAGGCAGGAATAGAAATCGAGGCTGACTCTGGATTGATGGCAGAGAGCATTCGCACTCGACAGCTTGTGAGATGTGACCACGCGGAAGGCGATCCCCGGGTTAATAACCAGACCTGCCGGGAACTTGGGGTCAAGTCGGCGATGGTGATGCCGCTGCTTCGCGAAAAAGAAGTGGTGGGAGTGTTTGAACTGGTGGCGGACCGAGAGTCGGCATTCGAAGACCGCGATGAGGCTGCCTTAATGCGGCTGGCGGAAATGGCGCTAACGGTAACGGAGCACGCGGAGGCAGCGCAACGGGCACTGCCGGAAGTCTCCGATGCAGAACGCGATCAGGATAGACTCGCGGAGGAATCGACTGAAGTCGAACCGTCGGGGCCGATCCCGGTAGATCGAGAGTTGCCCTCTACGGATGCGGAAACGCTGATGACCGTGCTGGCAGAACCTTCTCGGATCGGAAGCTGCGAGGCGTGCGGGTTCCCCGTTTCGCAGGGCAGAACACTATGCGTGGATTGTGACCAGGCGGGACGATCCGCCGATGGCAAGCCGGGGAATGGCGACTCTTCGGCCTTCTCTCACTTGAGTGCGATGGGGCGGCAGGAAACCTGGTTTCAATCCCACAGCTACACCCTGGGAGCTTTGTTCATTGCCGCGCTGACTATCGCATTGTTAGCCCTCAAGCTCCGGTAGTGTGTGCGGATCTCTTTCCTCATATTCATGCCCCACCCTTTCATGCCCCACCCTGCAACCCTCTTGGTTACGAATGTCTGCCCTCCTTCCGCAAAAAGTAGCCTTCCTGAAATGGCACGGTAAATCAAGTTCCGCTTCGAATTTATCCTCCCCCGGCGATGCTATGGCGGCTGTGGTCCGATGTAAAGGGGTAGGTGGAGCGGCATACGAATGAAGGAAACCAACGTTAACGGAGACGGTGGCAATAGACTGCGGATATTGCTCGCCGGGCAGGGCCAGGCGGACCTCAATCATCTGCGCAATCTACTGCTACGTGCCGGGGCAGAGCGGATCAAGATCGATTGTGTTCAAACCCGGGAAGAAACCCGGTCTCATCTCAGGGAATCGAAGTATGACTTGCTGCTGGTCGACTACCCGGAGGGAAACGAAGGCGTGCGCCACTGGTTGCGCGACCCGGATGGAACTGAGGTTCGCATTCCCGCGGTGTTTTTGGGGGATTACTTCAACCACGGGGGGATGGAGGCTGCGATCCAAGCTGCGGCGTGCAACCAAACCGAGGGGTGTAAGCGGATCGCACCGTGCCTGGCCCTTTATGTTTTGGGCGGAATCGAGGCCCACCTCAAGCAAAGGCAACAGCGCACATCAGAAGAGGCTCTACAGAAACTAAGGCGCAGCGTGGAACAATCGCCCGACCTGGTGATGATCACCAACAGCGCGGGCCTTCTGGAATATGTGAATCCGGCGTTTGAAAAACTGACCGGCTATACCAGCGCGGAAGTAATTGGTCAGACGCTCGGAATCCTAAAGTCCGACCAGCAGTCGGGGGAACTCTACGAAGAGATGTGGAACACGGTGCTTTCGGGGAAGGTCTTCCACGGGACGGTGATGAACCGGAAGAAAAACGGTGAGACCTTCATCATTGAGAAGGCAATCACTCCGATGCGAAACCCCGGAGGACAAATCACGCACTTCATTTCCACCGGGCGGGACATTACTGACCAAAGAAAACTGGAATCGCAGATTCATCAATCACAGAAGATGGATGCCATTGGCCTGCTGGCGGGTGGCGTAGCGCACGATTTCAATAATCTGCTGCTGGTAATCAGTGCGTATGCGGAGTTAGTGCTAGACTCGCTGGGAGCAGAAGATCCCTCCCGAAAGAAAATTGACGAAATCATTACCGCCACGCGGCGGGCGGCGGAACTGACACGCCAATTGCTGGCCTTTGGGCGCAAGCAGATGCAATCGCTGCGCGTGCTCGACCTAAACACGGTAGTCGGAGAAATCGCCAACATGTTGCCGCGCTTGATCGGCGAGGATATCCAGCTCGCCTTTGTTCCTGGGCGAGACCTGGTGAAAGTGAAGGCGGACCCGGCGCAGATCGAGCAGGTGGTGATGAACCTTGCGACCAACGCGCGGGATGCCATGCCGCGCGGCGGCAGGCTGACCATCGAGACCTCAAACGTTACTCTCGACCAAGCATACGTGCAGAAGCATATGGTGGTTCCTGCGGGCGAATATGTCTTGCTGGCAGTCTCTGATTCCGGTGACGGGATCCCGGCGGAACACCTGAATCATATCTTTGAACCCTTTTACACCACCAAGGAAGCGGGTAAAGGCACTGGGCTGGGACTGGCGACAGCTTACGGAATTGTGAAGCAGAGCGAAGGGTTTATTTGGGTATACAGTGAACCCGGGCTGGGTACCACCTTCAAGATTTATCTGCCCCGGGTACACCGCGCGAGCGAAGTGGAACTGCACTCCCTTACGAGACCGGGTTCCCCCCGCGGGCGCGAGACGGTGCTGTTGGTGGAAGACGAGGCCGCCGTGCGCGCGTCCACCAATGAATTCCTGGTAAGGTGCGGGTACACGGTGGTGACGGCTGAGAATGGAGTCGATGCGTTACGAGTCTCACGAAACTACGGTGGGCCGATCGATTTAATGATCAGCGACGTCGTAATGCCAAAAATGAGCGGCCCACAGTTGGCTGCGCAGCTGGTGGCGGAGCGGCCAGCCATGAAGACTCTGTTCGTCTCGGGCTACGCGGAAAACACGATTTTGCAGCACGGCAACATTGATGTCACCGCACGGTTTCTGTCGAAGCCCTTCAGCTTGAGCACGCTGGCAAACAAGATTCGCGAAGTCGTGGAAACTTCGGAGATACTTGCCGGCGCCGCAGCTTCTTCCTAGCAGTGTCCTGCCGCTTGAAATGTCCGTATAATGAGCTTTCCGGAGGTTCACATTCAGTTACCTGCAGGCTGGAAGGGATGGACGTGACGGCCGTCCTACTCGCGTTGCTCACCTGCGCCCTGGTGTATTCTCTGCTCTCCATTGTCGCTGCGCTGCGCTATCTTTCTGTCTGTCCAGCCGCTCTCGTGGCGCCGGAACCCATCAGCATTCTCAAGCCGCTTTCCGGCCTGGATCTGAAACTCGAATCCAACCTGCGTACGTTCTTCGAACAGGCATATCCGCAATTCGAGATTCTGTTCGCGGTGCGCTCCGCCAACGATCCCGCAGCGTTGGTGGTTGAAAGGCTGCGTGGGGAATATGCGCAGGTTCCGTCGCGCCTGCTGGTGACGGGCGAACCTCGATACTCTAATGCCAAGGTTTACAGCCTGGAATTGATGCTCGAAGCGGCGGCCCATGATCTGGTGGTAATGAGCGACAGCGACACGCGCGTGGGCCCGCACATGTTACAGACGGTCGGGGCGGAGTTCCAGGACCCCGGAATCGGCGTTTCGACTTGCCCTTACCGCTCGATTCCCGGACCCAGTTTCTGGTCACGCCTGGAAGCCACCGGACTGAATGCGAATTTCACGGCCGGAGTTCTGGTGGCCCGTATGATCGAGGGAATGCGGTTTGCGCTGGGGCCAACTATTGCGGCCCGGCGCCCGGTACTACGCTCGATCGGCGGGTTTAGCCGGCTCAAGGATTATCTGGCCGAGGATTTCGTGTTGGGAAAACTTGCGGCGCGCGCGGGCTATGGAGTGATGCTCTCTTCTTACGTGATCGAGCACCACCTTGGCAGCAGCGATCTGGCTCACAACACGGCGCACCGTCTACGCTGGGCGCGAAGCACGCGCCGTTCGCGGCCGCTGGGTTATCTGGGCCAGTTGTTCACCATGCCGTTGCCTCTGGCGCTTCTGCTCTGCGCAGTGCATCGGGCGTGGTGGCCGGTGCTGCTCTTGACGCTGGCAGTGCGCATGGTGGCGGCAAGCGTGGTTTCAGGCAAGGTGCTCCGCGCCAGCCTGGAGTGGGCCTTGTTGCCGCTCGAGGACCTGGCGGAGTTCTGTTTCTGGATGGCGGGGTTCTTCGGCAATACTGTGGTTTGGCGAGGACATCGCTATCGCTTGCACACCGACGGACGGTTTGAGTTACTCCCGCCCGAGGAGCCGGCAAACGCAGAATTCGCCACCAACTAGCTGTCGACCTGCTTCAGTTTGCCACCCTCGAGTCTGAAGAGTTCCCCACGCCATGAAACCGTGTGCCCTGTGAAACTCATCAGCCATACCATCATGGCAATGGCATCGCGGAGAGGAATCAGGGGAAGCCAACGCAACACGTAGCGGTCGTATAGCACTCGCCCGGCGAAAATAGCCGCTGC
>Ga0210406_10000247_pt1 | contig 80713 bp, 55 predicted proteins | sample IncBWC30MmetaG_FD_155454 | JGI IMG/M metagenome (GOLD analysis project Ga0210406, IMG submission 155454) | Forest soil microbial communities from Barre Woods Harvard Forest LTER site, Petersham, Massachusetts, United States - Inc-BW-C-30-M | ecosystem: Environmental > Terrestrial > Soil >...
TGGGCCGTATGCCAAGCGCAGTAGGCTATCAGCCTAATCTCGCAACCGAGATGGGCGAACTGCAGGAGCGAATTACTTCGACGAAGAAAGGTTCGGTGACATCGGTGCAGGCGATTTACGTCCCTGCCGACGACTTGACCGATCCGGCACCGGCTACGACGTTCGCCCACCTGGACGCAACCACAGTGCTTTCGCGCGCGTTGACTGAGATAGGAATCTATCCGGCAGTCGATCCGCTGGCTTCGACCTCGCGCATTCTTGATCCTCGTATCGTCGGCCAGGAACATTACGATGTGGCGCAAGCGGTAAAGAAAACGCTGCAAAGCTACAAAGATCTGCAGGACATCATCGCAATTCTGGGCATCGACGAGCTGAGTGAAGATCAGAAGGTGACCGTGGCCCGAGCCCGCAAGATTCAACGATTCCTCTCGCAGCCGTTCCACGTGGCCGAACAGTTTACCGGCGCACCCGGCCGCTACGTGAAAGTCGCGGACACGGTAAAAGGTTTCAAAGAAATCAACGAAGGCAAGTACGACGATATTCCAGAACAAGCCTTCTATATGAAGGGTCAGATCGACGAAGTGCTGGAAGCGGCAGAGAAACTGAAAGCAGCAGTATAAGCGTCACTAGTCGTTAGTCACTGGTCGTTAGCCAGACCAGCGACTAACGACCAAACGACTGAGGGTATGGCCGACACTTTCCAACTCGAGATTGTCACTCCGGAGAAGATGGTTGTCCGCGACGTAGCGGAGGAGATGCAGATTCCCGGCAAGGACGGGTATCTGGGCATCCTGCCGGGACACGCCCCCCTCATCACCGAACTTGCGGTTGGGGAGATCACCTATCGCAAGGGCAGCTATACTCACCACCTCTCGGTGGCTTGGGGGTTCGCCGAAGTGTTGCCCGACAAGGTAACTGTTCTGGCGGAGACTGCAGAGCGCCCCGAAGACATCGACACAAAACGCGCCCAGGAAGCCAAACAACGCGCGGAATCCAAACTCGCTACCAGCCGCACCGAGGAAGACTTCCAGCGAACCGCGGCCGATCTAAAGCGCGCAGACATTCGCCTTGATGTGGCCGCCAACAAAAAATAGGAGCTTCCGCTCCGGACTGCTGCTCTGTGCGGCAGCCTCCTAAATAGGAGCGGCCGTATTCTGCTGTCCATCACGAGTTCCGCAGGATACGTGCCGACGAACCCTACTTACCCCCGCAAACGGTTCCCGCAACCAGATAGCCCGCCGCGTTTGTTGTCTGGATTGAGCCAGCTCGGAGACAAATCCCAAGTGGCACTCCCGTGCCAGCGCACGGCACCGGTGGGCCATTACGAAGGGACCTCATTCGGAGATAAATTTATCCCACGGACGGCTTAAGCAGCGGTGACAAAGAGAACTCTGATCTTTGTCTTTTGCTTCGCCGTCCGGCCAAGTTTTTTTTATGAGCCAAAAAGTTGCCCGCTGTCCCTATTGCGTGCTTGGTGTTCAGTTCAGGCCCATGGCGTCCCGTATCGACGGACGATTCGTCTGCGAACAGTGCGGGCACGTCGCGCTTGAGGATGGTACAAGTTTTACCTGTTCGTGTTATCGATGCGGAGAGCTTCAGGCGTCGCGAATCCATAAGGATTTGAATCCCGTGCTGAAAATCAAGACTGCCGCCAGTTAAAATCAGGTTCAATCCTTCCACAGCCAGAGTTCAAATCAGCCGTTTGCCTTCGCCACCAGCAAAATGGCGAAGCAATAAAAGACAAACATCAGGCCAAGATACAACTTGGCGCGGCTCCCAGCGCCTTCGAATTCCTTCCACGCCAGCACGCCCCACAGCGCAGCCACCATCGGCGCAGACTGTCCAATCGCGTATGAAATCGCCACGCCGGTGAAGTGAGCGGCCACAAGATTGAAAACCATCCCAGTTCCCCAGATGACGCCGCCGAGCACTCCCAGAATGTGTCCGGAAGCGGGTCCTCGAAAAAATCCACTGAAATTTACCGGTTCGCCCACCAGCGGTCTCTTCATGAAATAAATGTTCCAGACAAAGCAAGAGAGCAGCGCGCCCAGAGTCAAGAACACGGCAATGCTGTAAGGCCCGAGGGTGTTGCCCTCAGTCATCGCGCGCGCCACGAATGGGGCCCAGAGCCCCATCAACACTCCGGAGACGATGCAGACGATAATGCTTTTCTTCGAAGTGGAACGGCCGGCGCCAGCCAGGCTTCCGTAAGCCTTGCCATCCATAATTACGGCGATAACCGCGCAAATGACGCCCGCGGCCAGTAACGCGCCGTTGCCCCTCGGTTGCAGGATATAGCTCAAGAGAACCCCGACCACGAGAGCGATTCCGATGGCAACTGGAAACGCAATCGCCAGGCCCGCCATATCAATCGCCGCAACCAGCAAGAGGTTGGCCAGATTAAATACCGCTCCGCCCACCATCGCGGAAACGATATTCGACGCGTCCGCGGAACAGACATTGTTGAGAAAACTGTTGGTGTCATTCAACGTGCTCCCCATAGTGAGGGCGAGAATCAGGGAAATAAGGAAGATGCCGACAGCGTAGTCCCAATAAAAAAGCTCGAAGCGATAATTCTTGGCGCCCTTATAAGTGTTGGCCCACGAACCCCAGCAGATGGCGCTAGTGATCATCATGACCAGTGCGATGCCCAGACTATGCGGAGTAAACATTTTGTCTCGATTCGTATCAGGGTATGCCCTCAGGCATGCCCCAAATCGCTGGAACTAATTCCGGCTCTAGCCGCCGGGTTCAACGTTTTCTCCACCAAAACGGCACACAAACCATCGACCTGAATTTACTTGCCGTGAATTCTCGAAACAAAAAGTTGCAAAAACCGATCGGCGTCCACATCAACGCAGACTTTCGCATTCGGCGTGACCTTATCGACGCCCTCAATGATGTAACGATCTCCGTGAAGAACGTTGCGCTCCACTTCTCCATGACGACTCCCTACCGTTTCCCCGCGCGTGAATTCACCCCGGGTCTCGACGTCGACGTGCATCTCCTGCACCTTGACCAGAGTCGAATCGATCGCCACGGCGACTGCCGAGGGATCGTACATCGGCGATCCTGGAGAACCAAACGTTGCCGAAAGGTGCGCCAGAAACTTCAGAACCGAAACAATGAAATCATTGATCGGCCCATGAGTCTGTCGAAGTTCGTCAAGATATTTCTGCGTGAACAGGGCCTTGTCGCCGACTTCAAGACCGACCATGGTCAGCGGCCATCCCGCTTGAAAAACAATTTGCGCGGCTTCCGGATCGTTATAGATATTGGCTTCAGCCGCAGCAGTCACATTGCCTCCGGTGATCGAACCTCCCATCAAAATGACTTCTTTCACCAGCGGAATAATCGATGGATCCTTCTCAACGGCAAGCGCGATATTCGTAAGCGGACCGACAGGAACCAGGGTGATCTCGTGCGGCGACGCGTGCACCAGTTGAATGATGAGATCGGGTCCAAACCGAGGATCGACTTTGCACTTGCTTGGAGGAAGTTCAAGGTTGGCTAATCCATTCTTGCCATGCCAGAACTCGGCCGTGATCAGTTTCTGAAACAGGGGATGTTGCGCGCCTGCAGCTACGGGAATGTCGCAACGGTTCGCCAGCGAAACCATGCGCAGCGCGTTGTCCAGGCCCATCGCCGCGGTCACGTTTCCGGGCACCACGGTGATGGCGCGCACCTCCAACTCCGGGGAATTAAGCGCCAGCATCAGCGCCAACGCGTCATCGGTACCCGGGTCGGTGTCGATGATAATTTTCTTAGCCTCCGAGGCCGCTGCCGCGATCACCACCAGCAAAAGGAGTACAGGAAGGGCGGAAATAGAGCGGACCGGGCGTCGAAAGCTGGAGAGCCTGTCGAATTCAGGGTTCTTCATTTGTTCGCAAAAAGACTAGCGAAGCCTAGCGTCGAGATTTGTGAGTGTCAAGGTCAAAGTGCGCCGTGCATGTTGCCCTTCCTTTTTCTGGGTTCTGCCGTACAATTAGCTCGCCCCGCGAATCGCAGGACTGGCGGAGAACATCCAAATGTCAGTGGAGCACGAGCAACGTTCCAGAATCGTGGACGACGCGAGGGATGCCGTTAGCGACGGCGTTCTACGCACGTCTCCGCTGGCAACGCTGAACGGCCGCCCGCTTCTATCCAATCAAGGCATCCCTATCAATCTGGACTGGGTAAAGCAAGCTCGAGTGAATACTAGTGCCGTGGAACGCAGGGCGCAAACTCATGTCGCGCGGCGTACCGTGAAAATAGACTGGCAAGCCGCATGGTTACTGCGGGCGATCACCTGCATGGATCTTACGACCCTTTCAGGCGACGATACTGACGAGCGCGTACGCCGGCTGTGCGCCAAGGGTAAGCAACCCATTCAGCGCGAACTGGCAGCGCAACTGGGAATCGAAGGTCTCAATATTCAGGTTGCGGCGATTTGCGTGTATCACAGGTTTGTAGAAACGGCACGAAGAGCCCTCGAGGGCAGCAAAGTGCGAGTGGCAGCCGTTTCCACCGGATTTCCTGCGGGACTCTCTCCGCTGTCCGAACGCATCGCCGAAATCCACCGATCAGTTGAGGCGGGGGCTCAGGAGATTGACGTTGTTATCACCCGTGCCCACGTTTTCGGAGGCAGATGGCAAGAGCTTTACGATGAGATCGCCGCCTTCAAACAAGCATGTCGAGGCGCGCATATGAAAGTCATCCTTGGTACGGGGGATCTGCTCACGCTTCGCAATGTCGCCCGCGCCAGCTTCGTCGCGATGATGGCAGGCGCGGACTTCATCAAAACCTCGACCGGCAAAGAGCCGACCAATGCCACGCTGCCGGTGGGTTTCGTTATGACCCGCGCCATCCGCGAATACGCGCAGGAAACCGGCATGGCCGTTGGCTTCAAGGCTGCAGGCGGCATTCGCACCGCGAAACAATCGATGGATTGGCTGGCAGTGATGAAAGAGGAACTTGGCCTTCCCTGGATGAAAGCGGAACTCTTTCGCTTTGGAGCCAGCGGTTTATTAAATGATATTGAGCGGCAACTCGAGCATCACGCGACCGGGCGCTATTCGGCGGACTATCGTCATCCCATTGCTTAGTTTTATGGTCTTGCACCTGCGGAACGAAGACGTAACTGTAGAGACGCAGCTTGCTACGTCTCTACCCAGAGGCCCGGGTGCACGCTGATGGTCGCAGAATAAATAAAACAAGATGAGCATCGCTGAAAAGTTTGTTGCCATGGAGTACGGCCCGGCGCCGGAGGACGCGAAAGAGGCGCTGACCTGGCTCGACCATCACGGCCGCCGCTTTGGCCACTTCATCAGTGGGATATGGCTGGAGCCCACCGCCGGAGAATACTTCGACACGACTGATCCTTCCACCGGCGAAAAGCTTGCCAGCATCGCGCAAGGATCAGCCGCAGATGTCGACGCTGCCGTCAAATCCGCGCGCGCTGCATTTCCAAAGTGGCATTCTCTCACTCCGCATGCACGGGCTCGTTACTTGTACGCCATCGCGAGGCAGGTGCAGAAGCATTCCCGCCGGTTGGCCGTGCTCGAAACCATGGACAACGGAAAACCGATTCGCGAGAGCCGTGACCTCGATATTCCGTTGGTCGCCAGGCATTTTTACCATCACGCGGGTTGGGCGCAACTGCTGCAGCAAGAGTTTCCGGACTACACGGCTTGCGGAGTCGTGGGACAGATTATTCCGTGGAACTTTCCGTTGCTGATGCTGGCATGGAAGATTGCGCCAGCTCTCGCAACGGGAAACACGGTTGTGTTGAAGCCGGCTGAGTTCACACCGCTGACGGCGCTCGCATTTGCCGAGATCTGCCGAGAGATCGGTCTTCCTGCGGGCGTGGTGAACATTGTAACCGGCGATGGTTCGACCGGTGAAGCCCTGGTCAAACATCCTGACGTAGACAAAATTGCATTCACGGGCTCGACAGAAGTGGGCCGCGCGATTCGCAGCGCCACGGCGAAAAGTCACAAGCGGCTTTCCCTCGAACTGGGTGGCAAATCTCCATTCATCGTTTTCGAAGATGCCGACCTCGACAGCGCTGTCGAAGGTCTGGTCGACGGAATCTGGCTAAATCAAGGGCAGGTCTGTTGTGCCGGTTCGCGCCTGCTCATGCAGGAGAGTATTGCCGAACCGCTGATCGCAAAAATACGTGACCGCATGAGCACGCTGCGCGTAGGACCGCCGCTCGACAAAGCAATCGACATCGGCGCAATCGTCGCCGGCGTCCAACTTGATCGCATTCGGCGACTGGTGGATCAAGGCGTAGCTGATGGTGCAACCTGCTGGCAACCGCCAATGGAAATGCCCTCGCGCGGGCTGTACTTTCCTCCAACCTTGCTCAGCAACGTTCATCCCACTTCGATCGTCGCGCAGCAGGAGATCTTCGGTCCTGTGCTGGCGGCCATGAGTTTCCGGACTCCCAGTGAAGCCGTCGAACTTGCGAATAATACTGTGTATGGTCTGGCGGCGTGTGTATGGAGCGAGAGCATCAATGTTGCGCTTCACGTTTCGGCGCAGCTCAAAGCCGGAGTTGTCTGGGTGAATAGCACGAATCTGTTCGACGCTTCCGTCGGCTTCGGCGGCTACCGCGAAAGCGGATACGGCCGCGAAGGCGGTAAGGAAGGCTTGCTGGAATATCTCGAACCGATTTGGTTTAAGAACGCGCCTGCCTTGCCAGTTGCGAAGCCGTCTCCGCCGGAACTTGCGGAAGCGGGAGAAAGCGCCGCTCCCAGCAATGACATTGATCGCACGGTGAAGCTGTACGTCGGAGGCAAGCAGGCAAGACCGGATTCCGGCTACAGCATGGAAGTTCGGAACCAGAGTGGCCAACTGCTCGGCGAAGTCGGGTTGGGTAACCGCAAAGACATTCGCAATGCGGTCGAAGCGGCGCGCAAGGCAGCTGGGTGGGCGAAGAGCACTGCGCACAATCGCGCCCAGGTTCTTTACTACATGGCGGAGAATCTGTCGCAGCGCCGCGACGAGATTGCTCGCCGACTCGCTGCTGCAGTTGGAGAAGCGCAAGCGACCGCGGAACTTAACGCGGGCATCGAGCGCATCTTCTCTTATGCTGCGTGGGCAGACAAGTTTGACGGCGCGGTGCACAATCCGCCCTTTCGCAGTATCGCCATCGCGATGAATGAGCCGATTGGAACGGTCGCCATCGTTTGTCCTCAGGAGGCGCCGCTGCTTGGCTTCTTGTCTGTGGTCTTGCCCGTGATTGCCATGGGCAATACGGTGATTGTCGTTCCTTCGGAAACTTATCCGCTTATCACTGGGGACTTATACCAACTCTTTGACACCAGCGATCTGCCTGGTGGTGTGGTTAACATCGTCACCGGATACGCGTCGCAGCTTCTTAAGGTTCTGGCCGAGCACGATGATGTGGATGCGATCTGGTGCTTTGGCGATGAAGTCAGTGCAGCGGCGGCAAAATCATTCTCTATCGGAAACCTGAAGCAGGTGTTCACGAATGAAGGCCGCGTGATTGACTGGTTCGACGTCAAGCAAGGCGAAGGCCGGTGGTTTCTGCAGCACGCCACCCAGGTGAAGAACATCTGGGTTCCTTATGGCGAGTAACACAACTTCTTTACCACAGAGTCACCGAGACGCAGAGAACGATTTTTCTTCTCTCTGACTCTGTGGTAATAGGTTTGACATTTATGGCGAAACGTCCTCGTATCGCGGTGATTGGTAGCGCGAATATTGACTTGACTACGTTCTCCGATCGTTTCCCGAAGGCTGGTGAAACAATTTTGGGGCAGAAGTTCGATCTCGGATTTGGGGGCAAAGGAGCGAATCAGGCAGTGGCGGCGCGGCTTTGCGGGGCTGATGTTTTCATGGTCGCCAGAGTTGGTAGCGATCTGTTTGGTCCCGCGACGATTGAAAACTTCAAGAAGCTTGGAATCGATAGTACGCATGTGAAGCAAATCGAGGGAGTCTCGAGCGGCGTGGCGCCGATATTCGTTGAGCCTAACGGACAGAATCGCATCTTCGTGGTGAAAGGCGCGAACGATCTGCTGAAGTCTGCGGACGTGGATGCAGCCTCCGAGTTGCTCAAGAGCGTCGATTGCATCGTGCTGCAGTTTGAAATTCCGCTCGAAACGGTTTACTACAGCATCGCTTTTGCGCGGAAAAATGGCATTCGATGCATCGTCAATCCTGCGCCCGCCCAGCCGGTCGATTTGGACGCTTTGGCCGGACTCGATTATTTCGTGCCCAACGAAACTGAGGCCGAGGCCATCACGGGAATACCGGTGCGAAACGTTGAAGACGCGAAGAAGTGTGCAGGGAAGCTGCTGGCGGGCGGAGTCAATCGAATCATTCTTACGCTGGGCGCCAACGGTTCATTGCTGGCGGGCCGCGAAGGCATGGAACACATACCCGCGTTCAGCATGATCAGTGTCGACAGCACCGGTGCCGGCGACGCATTCATCGGCAGCTTCGCAGTGTTCCTCGGGGAAGGAGTGCCTGAGCGCGAAGCCGTCCGCCGCGCCAATCTCTACGCTGCACTCTCAACCCTAAATGTCGGGACACAGAAATCATTCTATGAGCGCCCGCTCTACGATGCGGAGTGGGCGGCGAGAAACAGCGACTAAAGCCGTATTAGTTTTCCGCGACTTAGGTATGCATGAAGGCATACCCTGATACGAACCTTGAACACTGTAGGAATGGGGATGTCACTTCGCGATCTGGTTTTCTGGGAGGTCGATCCGCAGGCTGATTTCTTGCTGCCCGGCGGAAAGCTCTACGTGCCTGGGGCTGAACGATTGCTTCCCAATATTCGAAAGCTTACAGATGCAGCCCGCGACGACCTGGTTTTTCTCGTCTCCCATGGTTGCTACCACGCAAAGGATGATCCCGAGTTCAAGGTGTTTCCGCCCCATTGCATTAAGGGAACCACAGGCGCCAATTTTGTCGAGGAGGCCCTTATGAATCATGTGCTCATTATCCCGAATGAGCCCACGGCGGCGCTGCCGCATGATCTTTCGCAATACCAGCAGATTCTCCTTGAAAAGCAGACGCTCGACATCTTTGAAAGCAGGCATGCGGCGAAACTTGTTCAGCGATTGGATCCTGACGCCGAATTTGTAGTTTTTGGCGTGGTCACGGAATACTGTGTGCGATTGGCGGCGAAGGGATTGCTTGAGCGCGGCCGGCGCGTCTTGATAGTCGAGGATGCGATCGAAACTCTAAAGGCCGAAGACGGACAACGAACCTTAGCCGAACTTCAAGCTCTCGGAGCAAAACTCACCACGACAGAGCAAGCCCTCGCCCTGGCACGGCACAAAAAATCTTGACTTTAGGCTGCGCCTCCAGTTAGATGGTTCGCATTATCACAAGGGAATCTCCAAAACACTTAGTGGGAAAAGTGCGAGCCCCGTTTGCCACTCGACAGGTGCCGCCGAGGGAGAGAGATCGATGCTGACCAAGAGAACGCTGCTGGTCATGTTCTGTTCTGCTGTATTTCCTATCTGCCCACTTCTGTACGGCCAGGCGACTGGAACTTTCTCCGGCACCGTTGCGGACAAGACAGGATCGGTGATTTCGGGTGCGACCGTGAGGGCCACCTCGCAGAGCACGGGTCTGTCCCGCGAAGCGAAGACCGACGAATCTGGACATTACCTTATCCCGTTGCTGCCGGTTGCGAATTTCACGATTGGAGTAGAGTCGCAGGGGTTCCAGCCGGTACAGCAGAAGGACGTGCGGCTACAGATCGATGAACATCGCGAAGTGAATTTCACCCTGGTGCCCGCTTCGGTCACATCGACCGTTGAAGTAAGCGCCACCGAAGTTGCCGTCGAGTCGACCAATCCTACCTTGGGGCAGGTTATTACCTCTCAACAGGTCGCCGAGTTGCCGTTGAACGGCCGCAACTTCGTTCAACTAGCGACCCTGACGCCGGGTACGACTGCGGAAACCAACCCGAACAGTTTCTTCAATGGGGCTGCAAGCAGCGAAGCCTCCACGCGCGGATCTTTTTCGCTCTCCGTGGGCGGGTCAAGAGCACAGAGTACGGATTGGATGCTGGATGGCAACGACAATAACCAGCTTGATGAGGGCGGGATTGCGATTTTCTCGTCGATCGATTCCATCCAGGAATTCAAGGTTCTCACCTACAACTACTCAGCGGAGTGGGGAGAGCGCGCGGGTCCAACCGTTCTAGTTACAACCAAGTCGGGATCGAACCAGTTTCACGGAACTCTGTTCGAGTTTTTCCGGAACACCAAGCTCGACGCACGCAACTATTTCGCGCCTACAAGAAATAAATTCAATCTGAATCAGTTTGGCGGCTCGCTTGGAGGTCCGATCCGGAAGGACAAAACTTTCTTCTTTCTCGACTACCAGGCCAAGATGCAGCGTCTGGGAGTGCCTTTCACCGGCCTGGTTCCCACGGCTGCAATGCTGACTCCCGACGCCGCTGGCAATTACAACTTTAATTTGGATCCATTCGGCAACCCGCGGGGATCGGGTACGTTCCCGATCCTCAATAATCCTTACGTGCCGACGACAAGCAACGACAGGCACTTCCAATGCGTGCCCGGTACGGCGACGCCCGAGCCCGTAGGCGCTGGTGGAATCCAGCCGCTGGGTGCAGACTGCAGCGTAATTCCAGCGGCGATGATCAATCCGCTCGCCGCTAAATTAATTCAGCTTTATCCGACGAGCAACGCCAGCAACATATCTTCAGGGTTCAATTACGTGAACCAGCCCGTGCGGAAACTTAACGAAGGGACTGGCGACATCCGTGTCGACCACAATTTTTCCAACAAGGATTCTATATTTGCCCGTTTCAGCTACGATCAAGCCACGAACTTCGTTCCCGGAGGCTCACCGACATGGGCGGAAACCAACGCCTTTGGCAGCAACCAGCTCATCGACAACCATGGGCGTAATGTCGCGTTATCGGAGACGCACGTTTTTTCTGATCGCACCATCAACCAGGCCAGCATCGGCTTCAGCAGGATTTTCAATCACATTCTCTCTTTCGGCACCGGCACTTGCGAAGCCGCAGTCATCGGTATTCCCGGTGCTGACTTAGGAAGCCACTGCGATAGCTTGACCGGCTATCCCGCGAGTCTGAACCAGTCCAACAAGGACTGCATCAGTTGCGGCCTCACTTCATTTCAGATGACCACCTACATGTCGCTGGGAGATCGCGGCTTCGCGCCTTACCAGGGCGGAACGAACGTCTATTCGGCGTCAGATACGATCGACTTGATTCGGGGCAAACACAACATCAGGTTCGGGGGCGTCTTCCGCGCCAACCAGATGAACGTCAGAAATAATGCTTTTCAGGACGGTTTTGTCTCGCAGAATGGAGCAGCCACCGGCGATAACATGGGCGATCTGCTTCTCGGGAGCCTGGGGACGTTCGCGGCTCACGATCAGACCTTCCTGGGAGGAACGGTCGGTCGCCGCTGGAAACTGTTCCGTCCATTCGTCCAGGATGATTGGCGGATATCGAATAGCCTGACCGTCAACATCGGACTGGCTTGGTCTCTGGCTACACCTGAAACCGAAGTTGGAAATCGACAGTCGAACTTCGATGTTCTGACCCTGAAGTGGTACGTTCCGTCCGGCAGCCCCGGGCTGAACGGCTGCACCAACTGCATCACTTCCGATAGCCGCATTGGTATCCAGTTTGACAAGACTGCTTTAGAACCGCGTATCGGGCTGGCTTGGAAGCCGTTGGGCGACAAGACAGCGATCCGCGCCGGGTACGCCATCTTCCACGATTCCGCTTGGAATCAGGGCGGACAAGGCTTGTGGCAGAATCCGCCGTTCTACGCCGAAGTGGATCCCTTCCCCACGGGAGTTTGCCCCACTTTCGGCGGCACCGGCTGTGGGCTCTCGAATGGTTTTCTTCTCCCGGTTGGCACCCCTTCTACGACTACCGTCCCGGGCGGGGCTGGTGCGGTTTATAGCGGACCCGTCAACCCTGGCGCTTACACCGGGACCATCCAGTCCATGAACCGCAATTTTAAGCAGGGTACGGTCCAGCAGTACAACCTCAACATCGAGCACCAGATGCCCGGAGACGTCGTACTTACGATGGGCTACGCCGGCTCCCGTAGCACGCACATTCTGGTTAGCCAGGTAAATGAAAATATCAGTTCGCCGGCTGCATGCGGTGTTGTGCCCGGTTACACCGTGGGCTGTGGTTTTCCGACGTTTCCTTACGCATTCCCCTTCCAGTCTGTCGACAGCAACACCAGCATAGGCTCGGCGCGTTACGATTCTCTCCAAGTGAAAGCCGAGACCAAGAGCGCACGGCACGGGCTCTATGCTCTGCTGGGCTACACCTGGTCGCGCACTTTCGATTCTGGCTTGACCGACGGTCTGGGCAGCAATCCCGGCGCGCTCTACTGGCCGCTGCCGGGAGCTCAGAAACTGGATTGGGGTTTGTCTCAACTTAATCTGAATGACGTCTTCACTGCCAGCGTTCTCTACGACCTTCCCTTTGGCAAAGGCAAGCACTTCGGCGGCAATTGGGGCGGACCTCTCAACACCGTGTTAGGAAACTGGGAGATCAACGTCATCCAGAGGGCAGAATCCGGATTCCCGCTCTTCGTGGTCGACAGCGCCGATGAGTCTGGCGTCTTCTTCTTCTACAACGGGTTGGTTTTGCAGCGCCCCAATCAGGTGGGCGATCCTAACCAGCCAGGCCCCGAAGGAGGCCGCACGGATTGTCCGGCCAAAATTCACACCCTAACCAATTGGTTCAATCCTTGCGCTTTCGCACCGGCGCCGGCGGGAGAGTTGGGCACCGCGGCACGGGCCCCGGTTTACGGTCCTCGTTTCGTAAACACCGACCTCTCCATCATCAAGGACTTTCCTTTTTCGTTCCACGAGGGAATGAATCTACAATTCCGGGCCGAGTTCTTCAATCTCTTTAACCATCCCCATTTCTTTTTGCCTGGGATCGCCGGCACCGGCGAGCAGGATATTAATTCACCTAGCAGTTTCGGGGTAATCAGTCAGACGATCAATCAAACAGTGAATGATGCGCGCTCGATACAGTTTGCCCTCAAGCTGAGGTTCTAGGGCAGCGCCGGCGGCTGTCCCCAGGGCGGCGCTACTGTGAACTCGCTGCTATCGCTGCGGAGAATTCGTGTCCCGCAACGTATAGACAAACTGCTGAATTTCACGCCGCTCGTGTTCGGCTTCCTTCGCCGTTTTCTTCGATAGCTGCTCGTAAAGCCGCATCTCGGCCTCAGCTTTCGACTTTTCTCCGGCTCGGCTGTAGGCTCGAGCAAGACGATAGTGCGCCTCTTCCAGCCCCGGATTCGTTTCTGTCGCCCTTTGATAAGCGGCCATTGCTTTGGCAGAATCTCCTTGCTCCGAATAGAGAATGCCCAATTGCAAGTAAGCAGCCCCGAACTTCGGGTCGAGTTGAATGGCCTTATCCAGTAACGACTCCGCTGGCGCCAGATTTTCCACACGCCCCAAGCTCTCGTGCCGATTCCAAAGACTAAGCGCGTAATAGTAATTGGCCAGAGCATTTCCGGGTTGCAGTTGGGCAAATCGCTGCAGTCTCTCTACCAAACATTCTGACTGCATGGTTCTGACACTCTGCATTTTGCCCAGGAACAAGTAAGGCTTGGGATCGTCGGGATTCAGATCCGACGCTTCGCAGAGGTGCCGGGCCGCCAGATCGTACGAGCCACGAGCGTACCAGGCCGCGCCCAGCCCCGTGAGCATTCGAACGGAGTGCGGAAACAGGCGATTGCCCTTGGTGAAAACGTCGATGGCTGGTTCATACGCACGATGCATCAAGAGCTCAGATCCCCAATCGAAGAGATTGGGTTCGCTGGGGTTCAAGTCCGCCGCTCGTTGGTATTCGTGAACGGCTTCGAGAGGATTGCCTAGCTTCTCTTCGACGTCGGCTAGCAAGTGATGAAGTTCCGACTGTTGCAGTGCAGATTCATTCGCTCGAGCGAGCAGGGTTTGAGCCTGCGTACGCCCGCGTTCGTATTGGCCGGCATTCACATAAGCGAGGGCCAGTTTGTAGTCGGTTCCGTAATCGCCGGGATTGAGCTGAGAAGCCCGCTCCAGATGGGAGAGCGATTCTTGCGCTGATGTAATGGGAAGCGAGGTCGTTTGGGAACTATGGGATTCGTTGTTCACCGGAGTGGCGCCCAGCGAGGCGGTCTCCTTGGCCAGCGCTTCCGTTGTCCGCAAGATTGTATCCGAGCCGTGCCCGCCGGGATTCATGGCTTCGGTAACACCCGCTACCGTGAATTGGGGCTCATCGAAAAACTGCGGTTGTTCTCCGGCTGATGTTGCGGTTCGCGGTGTGGAAACTGCTGCCGACTTGAGTATCAGATCAACCCTCTTCGCCTCTTTCGGTCCGACGACGCAGGGGCCGAACGTTGCCTCACCGTATCCGGCCATCTCCGCGCGCAGAATATAAACGCCCTCACCTAGAGCCGGAAAGTGATAGTCCCCTTCTGAATTTGTGCGGACGGTCAGAGTTTGCGTCCCAGTCGCGGCCTGCAGATAAACGGTGGCGGCGGCGACTGGGCGGCCACGCCCATCCCGTACAGATCCCTGCAATATTCCTGAGTTCGCCTGCTCCGCAGACGGTTCTTGAACCGCCTGTCCGTGAGCTGATTTTCCCGGACCCGGCATCGGAGCGAGAAACAGAATCATCGCTAACCCCCAGGTTGCGATACGATTCGCATACCCGGATTGGCGTGCGAGTTCGCGGAAATGGATCATAGCAAAACTGCAAGTTGGAAAGGCCAGCGTTGCGGGTCCGACCCTCTTGAACCGCTATTCTAGTGGTGGCAGAGGCCACACGCAATCGGCTGCGAACACTTCCCACCCCGGATTCGTGCGAGAAGAACTCTCTCGGTCGGCGGTTTTGTTATCCTACGCGGGTGCCGCGAGTCTTCCAAAACGGAGGCGAATGACGAACCGTCGAATCTGGGTCTTGACAACCACCGCAATGCTGCTGATGACTTGCCTCGCGAGCTGGGGTCAGAAGCGAAAGATCATCATCGATCAGGACGCAGCCGGGCCCGCCGGAACCGATCAGCAATCGATGCTCCTGTTGATTCAATCCCAGCAAACAGAAGTCCTGGGCATTACGGTGGTGACCGGCGATCAGTGGCTCAAAGCAGAGGTGGCCCACACTTTGCGGATGCTCGAACTCATCGGACGAACCGACATTCCCGTCGTGCCGGGAGCGGAGTATCCACTGATCCGGCGAAAGGAGGAAACAGAACTCTGGGAGCAACAGTTTGGCTCCATAGCCTGGCTGGGAGCCTGGACTCCGCGGCTCTATCACCCGCCGGACGAACTGGGAGATATGCCAGAAGGCAAGCCCAGCACCAAGCCCGCCGATGAAGACGCCGCCCATTTTTTGCTCCGCATGGTCCACAAATTCCCCAACGAAATTAGCATTTACGAGGGTGGACCGATGACCAACCTGGCACTCGCCATCTCCATCGATCCCGAGTTTGCAGGACTGGCCAAAGAACTGGTCTTCATGGGCGCGAGCCTGAATCCGCAGACCACCAACCCTGAGTTCGTCAATTCTCCCCGGCGCGAATTCAATCTGTGGTTCGATCCCGAAGCAGCTCATGTGGCGCTGCTGGCTCCATGGAAGAAAATCATCTGCACGCCGGTCGATATTTCGGTGAAAACCAGAATGACTTCAGACTTGATCGACCGGATTAAAGCTGCTGATTCGCCGGCCGCGCGCTATGTCGGCACATACGCCCGGCTGCATGGCGAATACAACTATCTGTGGGATGAGTTGGCGGCCGCGGCCTGGCTTGACCCTGGTCTGATCACGAAGAAAGAAACACGCTTCATGGATATCAATCTCGACCGCGGCGCGGGCTACGGCGACACTCTGACCTGGTCGGATCAGGACAAGCCTAAGACCGGAGTACTCCCGGTGGAGATCCAAGTGGATCTGGATCTCGAAAAGTTCTACAAACTGTTTGTGGATTTGTTGACCGCACCGACTCCAAAAAAGAATTAGCCAACACGTTTACGATTCCCCCTATCGCTCAAGTTCCTCAATCATCTTCTGCGCCAACTCATGATCCGGATGCTGTTTGAGGAGCTCTTGCAGAACCGCGCGAGCCTTGTCCGGCGCACCTTCCATTACATAAACTCGGGCGAGGTTCACATAAGACTGATCGAAAGCCGGCGCAACCCGGATGCATTTTTCGAAACTGGCGACCGCTTCATCCCGGCGCCGGGTCCGCAAATAAAGCACGCCGAGATTGTTCAACGCCTCAGGATACGCTGGACGAACTTTCAGCGCTCTCTGCAGATACTCGTAAGCGCGATCGCTGTCGTCGAGCTGCGCGAAGACCATCCCCAGGCTATAGTTCGCCTCCGCATCCTGAGGGCCGACTGCAACCGCTCGCTCCAGAACTTTCCCAGCTTCATCCCACTGCTTCAGTTGCCGATACGCGTTCCCCAGATTGTCAAGAGCGATGAGATGATCGGGACTCAGCCGCAGCGCCTCCTGAAAATATGGAATGGCTTCGGCGGTGCGCCCTTCCCGCGTGGCCAGAAGACCGAGATTGTTCCAGGCATTGGGTAGAGTATCTGGATAGCCGGCGTGAAGTTTGATCGAGCCCTCAAAACTCTCACGCGCTTCAACAATCTTCTCCTGTTTCAGATAAACACTTCCCAGGCCGTAAACTGCCTCTGCGCTCGACGGATCGTCGCGCAGGGCCAACCGGAATGAAGCTTCCGCTTGATCAAAATAACCTCGCTCAAAGAAAACCGAACCGTATGAAAGATAGTTGCGCCGAAACTCCGACGTGTCGCTCACGCCTGGAAAGGGTAAAGCTTTCGCGAGTCGCTCTGCGGCAGTTTGCGGAATATGCTGGAAATCTTGCTCGATGCGGTCAGCGTTTACCGGCCCCTGATACACCTTGACGATGTCCCCCTTGCGATCAATTAAGAAGGAAGTTGGAAGGCCCAGGTCACGATGCCGGTCAAACAAGTAACGATAGACAATGTTATAAACGCCAGCCACATCATCCGAACCGTGAAGAATCGGAAATGAAAGATGAAGCTCATGCGCCAGCGTTCGTACGCTTTCGATGCCGCTTGAATCGTCGACGTTGATAGAGATCAGTTCAAGGCCCTGGACCGCCCAGCGTTTGTGAAATTGATTAAGGATTCTCAAGTCTTCGCGGCAGGTCGCTGACCCAGTGGCCCAGAAATTGAGAAGCACTGATTTGCCACGAAGCGCTGCAAGTGTCCGAGTCTGCCCGGCCAAGTCCGAAAGAGAAAAATCCGGCGCGGATACCGGTGCCAGCAGCCAGGTTTCAACCGAGCCCGGAATCGTCTCGGTTTCCTGTAGTCCGGAAAGTGGGGAGTGGCCGTTCGGTCTGTGGGAGGGCAGGGCTTCAGCCATGCCGATCACGCTCGTAAAAGATCCGGGCTTTAGCCTCTGAGGCTGAGTCTTGAAACCTTCTATCCGGGATGGTTCCGCTCCCTCCTCGACCCAGATCCTATGGTTGATTGGGAGATCGCGAAGTTCCTGCACCAACCCGCCCGGCCAACGGATCGACGCCCGCACCGGGCCTTTCACCTCGCCCAAACCGAAAAAAACATCCTTGCTGTGCTGCGAAAGAAATCCCGACCCGGCTTGCAGCGTTCGGGTTTGCTGACCCGATTCCGTTTCCACCGTTACTGCCGCGCCGATAGCATCGCGATTGCTCTTTACTCCACGAAGTCGAAAAGCGATCGACGGCGGAAGATCCTTCATCAGGTTCTTCAAAATACGCAACTGCGGACGGTTCCGGTTTTTCAAGAACACCTCCAGCCGGCCATCATGATCGAAATCGGCCAGCGCGAACGCCCTGCCATCCTCGATAAAATCCAGGCCCACCACGCCGGACACGTCGGAAAACGTTCCGTCGCGGTTGTTCGCGTAGAAGACATTCCGCTCAAACCCGCTCCAGGTGCCGTCGGCGCGGATCAATTCATTCAAGGCGTTCCAACCCTGTTCGTAATCCCGCGTGGGCTTGGCTTCACTGACCGAATTGGCAACCACTTGCCGCCAAAAGAAGCTGTTCAGGTCTTCTACTGGTCTCGGACGCGAAGGTCCAGAGACCATCCCATTCGCGATGTAAAGATCGGGAAAACCGTCGTGATCAAAATCCCACGCATCGCTCGACCACGACCAGCGTCCCATTTCGACTCCAGCAGACGCGCTTGTATCCTCAAAAGTGCCGTTTCTATTATTACGAAGTAACGAATTGCCCCGTGCGTGCTTGCGATACAACGCTCGCACTTCTTCCGGCGCGTCTTTCTGGAAAACCTCCTGCTCGGAGACGCGCATACCGGCTGCAGACCACATGTCCGCGACAAACAGATCCTCAGCCCCGTCATTGTCGTAATCGAACCAGCACACGCTCATGCCGGCCCCGATATCTTCAACCCCGGCTTGGGAAGCGACATCGGTAAACGTCCCGTCACCATTGTTGCGATAGAGATTTTTTCGCCCAAAATCGTTCACCACGTAAAGGTCGGGCCACCCGTCACGGTTGTAATCGCTCCACCCGCAGCAAAAACTGTAACGAGTGTTGTTTCGATCCAGGCCAGACTCTGCAGTCACGTCACGGAAGGTTCCGTCCCGGTTGTTGCGCATCATGAAGTTGGGAGGGCCGTTCTCCGCGTCATAATAAGGAGAGGGATACTTGTACTGGTCCGTGCCCTGGTAATAGATGTAGAGGCAAAAGTAAATGTCCAACCAGCCGTCGCGGTCATAGTCCGCGACAGCCGCTCCTGTGAAGGTCCCTTGTGGAGGATTGGCGAACTTGAAGGCGTCGGGCTTCTGGCGAAACTTCCCGCCGCCTTCGTTCGTGAATAAGAGCGGGCCACTCGTGCGCACAACGATCAAATCCTGACGACCGTCGTTGTCCACATCAACAAAGAGTGCGCACGCCGTATTTTCGATTATCCCAACTCCGGACGCATCGGTTATGTCCTCGAAGGTTCCATCACCGCGGTTTCGATAGAGCCGGTTGGGAAGGCCGGCGGGCTGGCAGACGTAAAGATCGTCGAACCCATCCCCGTCGACGTCGCCCACGGAGACCCCATTGTGCCCATAGATGTCGATGCCGCAGGCGCCGTCGAGAAGTGTTCGCCAGTAGTCCGTCCCCCGAAGCAACTGCGACGAGTAGGACGGATTGCTGTCGAGCGCCTGCGCCGCGATGTCCACATAAATTGGATCGGCGGCGCGGCTTTGAGTCTCGTCATCAACCGCCTGCCAGTTCTTCAACCGAAAAGCGCCCGCGGAATTTGTTTCCCATTCGAGATTCCAGTACCCTGTCCGTTGCTCGCGGTAGAAGTCGCGCCCCGAGCCCACAATTTCGTAGCGCACTCGCGTCTGCAATCTAACCGCAAGTTCTTTTGTAGCGCCGGCGTCCTCGCCGGCTGTCGCAACGGCATCTCCGCCGTCGGCTCTTACCGGAACCACCTTGATACCCGCTACTTGAAACTCAGCAGTGAGAATCGTCGAAAAAGAACTCATGGCGAATCGCAATTCCTGAAGAAAAGCATCCCGTCCCAGAGCACTCTGGCTCATGAACTTATTCTGACGGACTTCAAGCGCTGCCCCGGATCGCACTAGCCGCGAATCAACCGGACGAAAGGACGAACCGGCAAAATCAGAAGTAAGAACCTTTTCAACCGCCCGCGTGTCCTGTGGAGATTGCAACAGGGCTGAACTCCATTCCACGAAAATCTCGGAGATCTGGTCCTGATATTTTTCGGTGACGAAAGCGTCGAGACCAGCCTGAGTCTTGAGAAGCGTGGCATCGAGCGAAGTCTGGGAGCGATAGTGAGCATGCAGATGAAAATCGACATCGCCCTGCGACGAGAGCCTATTGCGAGAATCCAACAGGTAAGGAAAAGCCAGGCCGCGTAGACCGGCGGGAATCAACGCCGCAGAAGCCCCGTGGCAGCAACGGATGAGAAAGTCACGGCGGCCACGATCTGCTGGATCAAGGTCGATTGAAAATGGACGCCTCAGAGCGATGCTCCCCGAATAGTCACGTGTGGAACCGAAATCTAACAGTCGCGCCTTAGCCCGTCAAGGTTCGCGTGAAGCATCGTCCCTTCAGGAAAAGAACGTAGCGGTCTGCTATATTTAGCCTCTCGCGGAGGTGCATCCATGTCTCGAATTGTGCGCTGTGGCCTCATCCAGGCTGGTAACGTTTTGGGCAGCGATCGCTCCCTTCCACAAATCAAGAAAGCCATGATCGACAAGCACCTCAAGCTGATCGAACAGGCGGCGAAAAAAAAAGTACAAATACTTTGCCTCCAAGAACTGTTTTACGGCCCATATTTCTGCGCCGAGCAGAACATCCGCTGGTACGAACTTACGGAACGAGTTCCAGACGGGCCCACAACCAGGCTGATGCAGAAGATCGCAGCCAAACATCACATGGTGATCGTTGTCCCGGTTTACGAAGAGCAAATGCCGGGAATGTATTTCAATACAGCCGCAGTGATCGATGCGGACGGAAGTTATTTGGGCAAGTATCGCAAGCACCACATCCCGCACGTGCATCCCGGATTCTGGGAGAAGTTCTACTTCACGCCGGGTGATCTTGGCTATCGCGTGTTCAAGACCAAGTATGCTGCCGTCGGAGTTTATATCTGCTACGACCGTCATTTTCCTGAAGGCGCGCGCATTCTGGGATTGAACGGGGCGGAGATCGTGTTTAATCCTTCGGCCACGGTTGCGGGTCTCTCGGAATATTTGTGGGAACTCGAGCAGCCTGCGCACGCAGTGGCGAACGGATATTTCGTGGGCGCAATCAATCGCGTCGGTACGGAGAAGCCGTGGAACATCGGCGAGTTTTACGGCAAGAGTTACTTCTGTAATCCGCGGGGGAAGATCGTCGCGCAGGCGAGCCGCGATAAAGACGAGGTCCTCGTCGCCGATCTCGATCTCGATATGATTGCGGAAGTAAGGAAGACCTGGCAATTCTTCCGCGACCGTCGTCCCGAAACCTACGAACCACTGACCGAACAAAGTGGACGCTCGGTAGCTGCGGACTGATTCCGATGACGACAAGCCGCGAGTCTCTGCGTCCCGCAATTGAGGCCAGTCCTCTCTACAACCCTGATCTGGCGCCTGCAAGCGGTGAGCGGCGTACTTGGGGAACCTACAACTACGCCGCGCTGTGGGTATCGATGTCGGTCAACATCCTTACTTACATGTTGGCCGCGAGCCTGATTCAGGGCGGAATGAACTGGAAGCAGGCTGTGGCGACGGTGTTCTTAGGCAATACCATTGTTCTTGTTCCGATGCTGTTGAACTCGCATCCGGGAGCGCGTTACGGAGTTCCTTTTCCTGTGCTGGCGCGGGCGTCGTTCGGAGTTCTCGGAGCCAATGTCGCAGCCGCTTTGCGTGCTCTGGTCGCGTGCGGGTGGTTTGGCATTCAGACATGGATCGGTGGTGAAGCCATCAGTACGCTGATCGCAACCTTAGTTCCTTCATGGAGAAATTTTCCTTACAGCACCGCAATTTGTTTTCTGGCTTTCTGGTTTATCAATCTTGCCGTGATTCTTAAAGGCGTGGAATACATTCGGGTGCTGCAGGGCATCAGCGCGCCGGTCCTGCTGGCGGTTGGGCTCCTCCTGTTGGCCTGGGCTTACCGCGCTGCTGGCGGGTTTGGGCCAATGCTCTCGGCGCCGTCGCGATTCGCAAGCTTCCCGGATTTCCTGAAATTTCTGGTTCCGGCGTTGAATGCTACCGTGGGTTTCTGGGCGACGGTCTCGCTCAACATTCCGGACTTTACCCGCTTCGCCCGCAGCCAGCGGCAACAGATGATTGGGCAGGCGCTCGCGCTGCCGACCACCATGACGCTTTATTCGTTGATCGGGATTCTGGTGACCTCCGCGACTGTCGTCATTTACGGAACGGCGATATGGGATCCGGTGCAACTGCTGAGCCGCTTTCATTCTCCAGTTGCGGTGGTGATCTCATTGCTGGCTATTCTGCTGGCGACACTGAATGTGAATATCGGCGCCAACGTAGTTTCTCCCGCGAACGATTTTTCCAACTTGTGGCCGCGCAAGATCAGCTTCCGGACCGGCGGAGTAATCACCTGCTTCATGGGCATCGCGATGATGCCATGGAAGCTGCTCGGCAACTACAAGACCATGATTTTTGGCTGGCTGGGCGGTTACGCCGCGTTTCTTGGGCCGGTGGCCGGCATCATGATCTGCGACTACTTCGTGGTGCGGCGCCGTGTACTGCTGGTCGACGACCTCTACTTGCGTGGCGGCGCCTACGAATATTCGCGGGGCTTCAACTGGCTCGCGATGGTCGCGCTGGCAGCAGGTGCAGGAACCGCGCTCGTGGGATTGGTGGTTCCTTCGCTGCGAACTCTTTATGATTATTCGTGGTTCGTGGGCTTCGCGGTTTCGTTTGTTACTTACTACGCATTGATGAAGTTCCAGCGGGGGTCGCTTTCGGCTTGGTGAAATCCGCGTTTCCAATTTGGGACGAAGTTTACTGTTTGGTATCGGGTACCCCCCTCCCCCCTTTTCGCTGCAAAATCTTGAAAACAATTGGGTTCGCTTTTCGACCATGCGCTAGATCTTTGAGTTTTAAGGACTTATACGCAAAATCTTGAGCGCGTAGCAGTTATGGCTGCGGGCGCGGAGTCTTGCGTTCCATTTTGGAAATCGGAGGTAAGCAAGCCAGAATGGCAGCATCAGGTTGTCAAAGATCGATGGTTATCTTGTAGATAATATATCTTCTATCACGTTATCTGATTTTCGGGCACGGAGTCAAGTGAAAAGGTGGACGCTTCGAAGCCTTGATGCCATCACCCCAAGCCCCGCCCAAGCGAGCTTGAACGGGGCACCCTTTGGAGTTTAATGGCTTGCGGCAGGCTTGCGATCTCGAGGTTCGCATTCGAGTCTGATGTAAAAGTTTGCATCTTGACTCAGTGCAGGGGCGAATGGAGAATCACGGAGTCCGTGGTCGCCCGATTGAAACCCCCTTCCCGGAAGCGAGGATTTGAATATGAATTTAAAGCGCGGTGGTCGTAGGTTGTCGGGGTTGGCGCTGATCCTCGCGGTTGCGAGTGGGGCGTGGGCGGCCTCGGAGAAGGTTTTGTATGCCTTCCAGGGGACCGACGGCTCGGTGCCGACGAGTGTGATTATCGGCCCGGACGGCGCCCTGTATGGCACGACCGTGGCGGGCGGGGCGAACTCCTGTGGCGGCAATGGCTGTGGCGTGGTTTTCCGCTTGACCCAAGGGGCGGACGGGAAATGGGATGAGATGGTGCTGCACGATTTCGCGGGCAGCGACGGGCAGTACCCCAACGGAGCCTTGGTGGCTGACAAGGCAGGAAACTTGTACGGCACGACGGTGTACGGAGGTTCCTCGTGCTCGGACCCGGGCTGCGGCGTGGTCTTTGAGCTGGTGCGAGGGAGTGCGGGCGAGTGGACATTTGAGGTGCTGCACAACTTCGCCCTTACCGACGGGGCTAATCCTTATGCCGGAATGACCTTCGACTCCAAAGGCAACTTGTATGGCACAACGTCGCTTGGCGGGAATACCTCCGAGTGCAACCCCCCCGAGGGCTGCGGGGTGGTGTTCGAGATGACCGATGCGAACGGTGCTTGGACGGAGACGATGCTGTATTCCTTTCTGGCCAAGGACGGCGCCTTGCCGTATGCCCCTTTGACGCTAGACGCGGATCGAAACCTCTACGGGACGACCGAGTGGGGCGGCGCTTACGACGCTGGTACGGTTTTCAAGCTGAGTCCCAGGAGGCACGGCCAGTGGAACGAGGAGGTGCTGCACTCCTTCAGCAGCGACACGAAAGACGGGGGCCAGCCGACGTATGGCGTGATCTTTGACGGTCTGGGCAATTTGTACGGCGCCACGACATTTGGTGGTACAGAAGGGCAGCAAGGCTGGGGCACCGCGTTCAGGCTCACGCCGGAGAAAAACGGCAAGTGGAAGGAGACTGTCCTGCGCACCTTCGACCGCGCCAAGGCGGGGGGCGGGTTCGTTTCGTCTGGGGTCATTCTCGACGCTGGCGGGAACTTGTACGGCAGCACCGGTTCAGGTGGCAAGTGCAACAACTGTGGGGTGGTCTTCAAGTTGACGCCGCGGGCCAAGGGGAACTGGGGCGACATCATATTGCACTCCTTCGAAGGGAACGATGGGGAGGGGCCGGGAGGCGGTCTTGTTTTCGACTCGGCGGGACGCCTGCTCGGCGTGACGCATATCGGGGGCAACACCGGAGGTCCCTGCGGGCAAGGTGGCTGTGGTGTGGTCTACGAAATTACCCCGTAGCCTGGCGGCGCCGAGTTGTTACCTTGTGCGCGAACCCGAGGGCCACTGGGCTGGGGGAGATTCGGGGGGAATTCGGGGACAGACGTAGAATCACGGAGTCAGTGTTCGCCCGATTGAAACCCCCTTCCCGGAAGCGAGGATTTGAATATGAATTTAAAGCGCGGTGGTCGTAGGTTGGCGGGGTTGGCGCTGATTCTCGTAATTGCGAGTGGGGCGTGGGCGGCGTCGGAGAAGGTGTTGTATGCCTTCCACGGGACGGACGGCTGTGGACCGACGAGTGTAATCGTCGGCGCGGACGGCGCTTTGTACGGCACGACTGAAGCGGCTGGCACGACTACCTGCTCCGCCGACGGCCCCTCCGGCGCAGTCTTTCAGTTGACGCGCGGTTCGGACGGCACGTGGACCGAGACCGTATTGCATCTTTTTACCGGCAGCGACGGCTCATTTCCCAACGGGGCCCTGGTCGCGGATAAGGCAGGAAATTTATACGGGACCACGGTGTATGGCGGCTCGACTGGATGCAGCAACAGGGGCTGCGGCGTGGCCTTTGAGCTGGAACGCGGGAGCGACGGAACGTGGGCCTACAAGATATTGCATCTGTTTTTCCAAAAGCAGGGAGACGGATTGCAGCCTTACGCCGGAATGACTTTCGACTCCAAGGGAAACCTGTATGGCACAACGTCCGGGGGCGGCAACTTTAACGTCTGCACGGGCGGGTGCGGGGTGGTCTTCGAACTCAGTCCCGATGGGAAGGGTAATTGGATAGAGAGGGTACTGTATTCTTTTTTGGGTAAGGACGGCGCCGAGCCGCTCGCGCCGTTGGTCTTCGGCCCCTCCGGCGACCTCTATGGAACCACCGAATACGGCGGCAGCGATGCGTCGGGCGTCGTGTTCAAGCTGACCCCGGGGGAGGGTGGTCAGTGGAGCGAAGAGGTGCTGCACTCCTTTAGCGCTGCCACCAAGGACGGCGACCAGCCAACCTATGGCCTGACCTTTGATCACGCCGGGAACATTTATGGCACTACGCAGTTTGGCGGCAGCAAGAACCAGGAAGGCTGGGGCACGGCGTTCAAGCTCACGCCAGAGAAAGACGGCAAGTGGAGCGAGACCGTCCTGCACCGGTTCGACCGGGCCAAGTTCGGCGGAGGGTTCGTATACTCGGGGCTCGTTCTCGACGGGCAGGGGAACCTGTACGGGAGCGCACTGGAGGGCGGCAAGTACAGCTGCCCGGGATCGGGCGGGTTCGGCTGCGGCGTGGTCTTTAGGTTGAGGGCGCGTGCCGACGGCAAGTGGACTGAGACCGTGCTTCACTCGTTTGGCAAAGGCAACGACGGGTCGGGCCCCTACGGCAACCTTGTCTTCGATTCATCCGGACATCTATGCGGCATCGCTCCCAGCGGCGGTGGCACCGGGGGGCCCTGCGGCCAATACGGGTGCGGCGTGGTCTTCGAGATCACGCCCTAGCGCCAACCCATCCCTCCGAAGCGCGTCCCGTTTATCTGGCTCGCGTTCTCGCATTATCCGGTTGTGGATATCTTGGTGTCCTAATCGGGAATTTCCGTATACAAATACGCACGCCGAACGCTGGTAGGAATCGCGGTACCGGTACAGTACACATCTTAGCAAGGCCTGAGCGGAACGATACGTTCTCTGAGCACTCCTGTGCCCTTCCTCATCGGTCTGAATCCGGTCCTGCTGTGCACTACGTCTCAACGCCTGCCGTAAAGCGGCGGCATTGGCACTTGCTCGTCACAAACGCCGCGCGGCAACTCGGGCCGCGCGGCGGCTCATCCTTCATCGGAAGTATCCCAGACTCAGGCGGCTCATGCCAGTCTCTTGGCAAGGCGCGAGACACGCACCACGCGATAGAGCGGATGTAAAAGCTTTGGCAGCTGGACTGCCGACCATTCGCTTACGCTTGGCGTGACCGTCAGACGCCAGAGGAATCGGGCTCGGTCCTGCCAGCGTTCTCTTAGTTGCATCATCAGGCGGAAGTAGGGGATGGATTCGGTGTCGTAGTGAGCGCTGCGTTCGAGGATGCGCTGGATCTCGGTGACGAGGACCGTGGTTGCAGGGTCGTCTTGCAGACGCTGTTGCACCTGGGGCTGGATCGCCGCGCCGAGCAACTTGTGGGCTAGCAGCAGATTCAGGGTGACGATGCGTTCGATTCCCAGGCGTCGGGCTTCGTTGTGAATCGCGTTCCAATCGAATTGCTGGGACTTGGCTAGTTGGGCGATGTCGCAAAGCCATGAGAGTTGAATCCAGACATGCTTGGCGGCGTGGACGCAGAGCACGAGCAGGAGGTCTTCGTCGCATAGCGTTCGCTGGCGATTGAGACTGGTTTGCGACGCGTCTTTCGCCCCGCTGGGGCTGGGCAGGGTTTCGCTTTCTACCCACGGCTTGCGCCGTGGGCTGCGATCTGCCGCCGCTTCGCGGCTGTTCCATGAACACTCGTTCCAGTCTCGTGATGCCTCGTTCCACTTTTTCGTCCGGCATTGGGTTGTCACGCCTTCCAGTTCGATCTCATCGGCTCTGTCAAAAAAATCCGCCACGTCAAAGTCGATGGAATAGAAACGGGGTGCGATTCGCCACTGCAGGTCTATCAGATCGCGTCCGGCGGGGGTGTGGAAGACGTAGCCGCATCCTGAACTGATGTAGTCTGCTTCTTCCTGCGGGCGCAGATCTGGCCCGTGCGAGTGTCCCAGCGCAAGCAGCGCGGCTTTTGCCTTGGGCACGTCGGCCGGGCGGATCAGGATATCGAGATCGTTAAACTCACGCTCGGTGACTGCTCCGTATAGAGTCTGCGCCAACACTGGGCCTTTGAAGGGCAGGGCCTGGACTCCCGCTGACTCGAGATGGTTCAGGATGCGAAGCAGTTCGGCGGTAAACCATAACGCCTTACGTGCATTGTCCTGATAGCACGACCGGAGTGCGCCGAGTCGCTGTGCGGGAACTAGATGTGGGAATGCGGAGAGTGCGCCGTAGACTTGCGGAACTACGCGATGGTGGTCCACCAGACGCAGCAGTTGCTCCCAATCCAGCGGACCAGAAAGAATTTCGCGGATGCGATCGGCGCAGGATGTACTTGCGCAGCAGGCGATTAACAGATCAAATTCGGGGCTGACGGTAGATGGCCGCATTGCCGACGAGTTCGCGGATTCGGATAAAGCTGGTCGTATCTCAGCGGCAGTAGCCATCTGGAGGGAACGATAAGCTGCGCTCGTGGACAAAACTAGTTAGAAGGACGGTGCCCCTATTGGCGACTCCCGGCTGGTTACTTTGGTTTCGCCTCTGCGCTCCTGACGGCGAATGAAGATTAATGGGCGACGTACAATTTAAGGTGATGAGTTCGGATGCGAAATCGTTTGAGGCGGCGCGGCGCAGTACGCGGATTCGGGCGCAGATCCCTTTTCGGCTAGCCAGCCTTGATCCTGCGGTTCCCTTCAGCGCGCAGTGCCATACTTTGGTGGTCAACACGGAGGGATGTGGCGTGCGACTCAACCGCCCATTGGAACCGGGGTTGCCGGTTTTGCTCGATGAACTTCCGGGAGGAACGAGCGCGCCGGCGCGCGTCGCGAACTGTGTGCCGCTTGGAACTGGAGGCACCTATTGGCTGGTGGGGCTTGCGCTCGATCAGCCGGGGAATATCTGGTGCATTCAGCCTGCTCCGGAAAACTGGGGAACTGAGCAGAATGCCATGGCTGCTGCTGTGCCTTTGCCTAAAAAAGAAAACGAGTGGCCTTACTCGGTGTTTTCCAGCAAGGGAGAGGCTCATCCGGGGAGAAAGTAGCGGGTCCTTCTTGATTTCCTGCCTCGAAAAATCCTGACTAACTGTGAATTCACGTTGAAGCCGCACGGGCGTGGATGCCAGCGCCTACATTCTCCAGCTTAGCGATTTAGTTTTTCGTAGTAGCGGTTGTCGTAGAGTGCGGTGGAATTCTGCACGAATTCGAGGACGCGGTGCATGCGGGCTTTGTCTTCGCGATTCAATTCCTTGAACTGCACCGCGATTCCGGAGCCGGGATGGATTCTTGCCACGGTGCCGTCGGCCTGCAGTTTGCCGTCATCGATGGAGAAGACCAGCTTGAGATTCGTGCCTGGGGTTAGGATGGCGCTGGTTTCGACGTAACATCCGCCCATGCTGATGTCGATCAGATTTCCGAAAACCGGGGCGCCGTCGTTCTCCGGATTCAACTCAATGGTGATGCGGCATTTCATGCGCGCATAGAGCCTGCGGTTTTTGCGGCTGGGCTGTTGTTGTTTCTCGAGATACATGCGGCGGTCGGCTTCCGCGAGAAGCTCTTCCGCGTCCTTGCCATGCTCTGGAAACATGGCTTGCCCAACACTGAGCGAGAGAATTTCTTCGGCGCAGACTTCAACTCCCGCCTGCTTAGCGAGTTCGCGGAGCTGGAACGCTTTCTTGGCGGCCGCCTCCGCGGGCAGGCCGGGAGCGATGACTACGAATTCGTCTCCTCCCATGCGAGCTACGTAGTCGTACTCTCGGCAGCTGTCTTTCAAAGCCTGGGCAAACAGGCGCAAGACCCGGTTCCCTTCCAAATGGCCGAAGCGGTCGTTGATTTGCTTGAAGCCATCCATGTCGCCGACCATGACCGTTAAGGTCGAGTTGTCGCGCTTGCAACGCGCCAGTTCGCGGTCGAGTTGCAGGAACAGCGAGCGGGCGTTGGGCAAGCCGGTGAGATAGTCCGTGGTAGCGGAGTTTTCGGCTTGCTGGTATTTGAGAGCATTCTCAATCGCCAGCGCCATCTTGGAGCTGATGGCGAGAAGGATGCGGAGATGATCCGAGGTAAATGCGTCTCGTTCGCCGCGATAGAGGGCGAGCACTCCGATCACGCCGGAGACCCCTTCCAACGGAATCGCCAAAGCTGAGCGCAGGGTGCTGAACTTGGTAGGGTCGTTCAGATATCCGGGCTCAACCGAGGGATTGCCATTGACGATGGGTTTGCGGTTATGAGCGACCCATCCTGAAAGGCCCTGGCCTATTGGAATTCGCAACGACGAAAACAGACGAAAGTTATCGCCATTCACGTATTCGGGGATCAACTCGTCATTTCGCCGAACGTAAATCGCGATGGCATCGTAGGGAACCAGCGATCGCAGTTTCACCGAGAATACGGAGAGGGTCTCGACCAAACTGAGCGAAGCGCCCAGATCCTGGCTGAGCTCGAAAAGCGTCTGGGCTTCCTGCCGGGCTGCCGCAATCGAGGAAAGGAATGTGGCTTCATTGCCCAGGCTGTCTTTGACCGAAATGTTTTCAAATCCTGCGGCGGGGGCCAATCCCCGTTCGATCTTGACCTCGGTCGAAAGCAGAGGATTCGTTTCTCCCCCAAATTGAGCGAGTGCGATCTTTTCCAGACTGAGGTATCGCTTCTTGAGAATATCGACCACTTTCGGGTCAAAGGACTTGCCCGACTCTGCCCCCAGACGTTGCATGACTTCCTCGAGCGGCAGGGCACGCCGATACTGGCGGTCGGAAGCCAAGGCATCCAGGTAATCTACGGCGGAGAGAATTCGCGCGCCGATGGGAATCTCGGTGCCTTTCAGGCCCGCGGGATATCCGGATCCGTCCCATTTTTCATGGTGCGCCCGCACGATGGGGACGACCGGATAGGGAAATCGGACTCGCTGCAGGATCTCGGCCCCGACCACGGGGTGAATCTTCATTTTCTCGAATTCTTCGAGTGTCAGGCGCCCGGGCTTTGAGATGATGTGTTCGGGCACGGCCAGCTTCCCAATATCATGCAGAAGGGCGGCGGCATGCAGAGCTTGCATTTCGTCTGAGCTGACTCCCAATTCTTTGGCTACTTCGACGGCGTAAATACGGACCCGTTGCAGGTGGTCGTGAGTGGTTTGATCTTTGGCTTCGATCGCCAGCGCCAAGGCCTCAATCGTACGCAGATGCAGGCTCGCCATCTCCTCGACGTGACGTTTCTCGTCCTCCAGTTTCCCCAGGTACAATCGGTAGGAGCGGTAAATTACGTAGATGGCTGGCACCAGGAGCAGCGATGTCTCCCAATAAAATGTGCGGTTAAACCAACCGATCACTCCGGCAATTCCAGCTCCCACCAGGTAATAGGGGAACGACCAGAAATAGCAGTCCACGATTATTTTCTTAAGGCGTTTTCCTTCGGTAAGGGAGATTACGGTAGCAATCGAACCAGTATTGGCGACGAAGTAAGTGCATGCCGCCAGCCCCAGCAATAACGGCTGATTGCCTACTACCTGATTAAACAGCGGGTTGTGATATACGGCGTAGGCGATAGCGGTCGAGAATGCGCCCGCGCATACGTTGAAAGTTACCTGCAGCGCGTTCGGCCGGTCCGGGTACAAAGATTGGACGAGGATAGAGACGCAGCCCAGGATCAGGGTTTCCGAGAAGCTCAATTCCAGGATGCCCAACAGGACAAACAGAAAATTCACTGACATCGTGCCCGTAATTCCGGGCAGATTTACCTTCATTCGGGAGGCCAGAACCCCAATTCCCAGATAGCAGATGAACTCCGCAATGTTCTTACTCGTCTGGTGGATGGCTCCGTACAGGAGCACACTCGTGCCCGCGATCACGACCATGCCAACAAACATCTTGGCATGCAGCGTGAGGCCTCTCCACGACTGTGATTGGCCAGACATTCCGGTTTCTGTCCATCTCGGGGGAGCGAGCAGAATCTCTGACTAGAAATAGCATCTAATGTGTTTAGGAACAATGCTTTACAGGCATTCGCGGAAACTTCGGTAACCTTTCTGGCGTGACGGGAGGAAGGCAAAAAGCTTCCGCGGATTCAGTGATTTAGGGCCGCGACTTGATCTGTCAGGTGGCGACGCTAATAAAGCCGCGAGGGCAGCCAGTTTCACTTTTATGCTAATTGAGCCCAGCGGGCCCGTCGCTCAACGGTTAGAGCAGCAGACTAATAATCGACCTAACTATCACCCCTTCAACGACTTATCAAGGACTTAGGCATCGGTTCAGAACGCGAGAATACGAGTAAATAACGAGTTGTCGTGATGTTTGGGCACTAGAGCGGACACCGGTTTAGGCACTAAGAAAATCTCGACCCTGTATTTTGTCGCGCATTGGAGCGGATCGACGTGACCCTTCGATTTAGGTTCGGAAGTCGAGGAGGAAAATATGCGAAAAGCAAAGAAGACACTATCGAGCCGAGCACACAAACTGAAGGCCGGAATCAAACGGATGAAAAGGAGAGAAAAAATCGAGCAAGGTTGGAAACCAGTGCCCCCACCACGGCGTCGAAGGCGACGACAGCACAGCCGATGAAACCCCAGTCTAAGCTCACGCAGCCTGAGCGCGCTCCGACCAGTTCTTCTTGATCTCAGTGATGACGGCAATCGCGTCTTCACCTTCGAGACGCATTTCGTCGCTGGGTCCGAAGTGCAACGTCAACACTCCGTCGATACCCTCCGAGGCTCGTCGGATCAGATCGACGTTCACATAACCAGAGGGGTTCTTAGCACCACTCAAGTGAACAAAATTCGCCATATGTTCGCCTCTCCTAAAAGCCGAGCATAGGCGTGCTGAGTTTCGATGTCAAGAGCCCGAGGTACACCTCTCGATACCTGGTGGGTGATCCCCCCGCGCGTCACCTTACTCAGGTGACACTCGTCACCCAAAAACAGCAACAACGTCGAACCGCAATGAATGCGCGGTTAGAGAAAACCCTGTTGTTCCCAAAGGTACATGGACTGAATCGGCGCACGATGCAATGATCCTCTCAGTAAGAAACAAGTGTTTACATATGACTACAAAATATGTACAATCGACTACATGACAACCAAACTCCGAAACAAACGCAAACTAGGGAAGGACACACCATCAGTGGTCTCCGTTCGGCTGCCTGGATATTTGAAGAATGCAATTACCGAGAAGGCCGATGAGGAAGAGCTTCCTATTGGGTCGATGATACGCAAGCTTCTACGCAAAGCCTTGGGGGTCAGCAAGCGTAACACCGCAAACTAAATTTCTTAAGCTGACCTCATCGTAATAACTCCGGGAGTCTCACTTAGTCCGGCCTTTATCAAACACACTTCGCGGAACTCTCGGATGCTTCGGGGCTTTTGGTCGAGGCTCCCAGGCCGGGGGAACGATCGGTGTTTCTTTGCCAGTCGTTGAGGCGTCAGCAGCGGCGTCTACCACTGTCCCGTAGAACGGCTGGCCTATCAGGCTGGACAGCGGGACAGTGCGGCCGGCCAACCCAAGGAATTGGCTGCCCCCAAGGGAGAAGCTGGCGCTCGGGATATTTCTCAAAATGGTTGCTATTCCTGCAACCGCTTGGTTCAAGAGCGCATTGTCCTGCTGGGTCGTGGTGCGCAGAGTGTCCAGAATCTCCTCAATCATCTCACCCTCTGACCTTACGGGTCGGTCGGTGGGTTCGTCAGGCGGGAGGTTGTCGAGTTTTTCCTTGAGCTTTGGCCAAACAAGATCGAATGTCTTTTCGACCTGTGCCTCTTTTACGCCGCCTTTTCCCGCAGCATTGTTTAATGTCTTGATGAGATGTAGCAGATCATCCCGTGTCAGCTTGGTGTCCTGAAATAGTGTAAGAGGGCCGCTCAGATCGCTCGACTTGAGTCCGATCAACAGTGTGCAGGCGAGAGGCTTTTCCGTCACGGTCTTTGCGATAGCGCCCGCCTCGAAGAGTATCCACGGCTCTAATAGATTGCTGGGAGTGAGACAGACGATCCCGGCTTTTGCTGTGGTGAGGGCAGACATCAGTTCTGTGCTCCAAGCAGCACCTTTGTCGATGCTCGTCCTTGAGAGCCATGGGTTAAAGGCGTTGACGATCATCGGCAGATATTCCTTGAGCGCCTCCGCTACAGCGAGGCTCCGCGGACCTGACCAGGTGATGAAGATGTCCATCCTGTCCCGAATTGTAGCGGTGTCCTCGCGTTTGTGCTAGTAGTTGCGTGCAGACCAGCGTAAACAGTGATCGAAAGCAATTTTTCTGGAAACCCGATAGGAGCCTCACCACGCGATTATTCCGGCGCGGGCGGGTGGCCCAGACTATCTCCTCCGCTTTATCCCTGAGGGTGGCCCGTCCAAGCTTCGCTTGGGCGGGGTCTTCCCCCGCGAATCCCAATTTGGGAAACAGATCCGCAGCCCTCACTTTCCTCTTGAGTTCAGCCCATCAATTGCGATAACATAGGAGCGTAGATGTTATCTACAAGATAATCATCGCTCTTTGACAACCTGACAACAGGCGCGGCTCCTTGAGCGCAAACAGCAAGACCGCTTACCCGCTGAGTCCGACCAGTGCATCCTTTGCGCGTGGCTACAAAACTGAACCGCGAGCCCAAGGAAACCACGCTAACTCCAATGTTTCCAAGATTTTGCATTTAACTACCTTAAGAACCATAGATCTAGGAGGCGGAATTTTTTTCGACCCTTTGTTTTCTAGATTTTGCGCTAAAACAGAGAGTTTTTTTGAGGAATATCCTGCACCAAAAAGTGTGCACATCTATCGACCGCAGCACTGGCCCAATCCGGGTCGCCCAGCCTCTCGCGCACTCAGCCAGAGTCTGGCACTTTTCGAGCCTCCGTTCTGCTCTTTCCTGCTTTGATTTGATGGCCCTATCGAGATAGCCGATTTCCCTTCTATGCTAAATTGAGCCTACGGGCCCGTAGCTCAACGGTTAGAGCAGCAGACTCATAATCTGTTGGTTCTAGGTTCGAATCCTAGCGGGCCCACCAAAACTCTCCGCGTAGTCAATCAGTTCCGAAGAACACGCCCTTTCGACGCCGCGTTCCTCAGCCCCCTCTATCTGCCGCTTGGAATCATCTGCGGTTTGGCTGCGGTGGGATTCAGTAAGACTCTGTACTGGTGGAAGATCGGTTCGAGAGGTTGCCGATCGACAAACTGTGGTGGACGGCGATCCAAGACACCCGTTACAGGTTGTCCTGAACTCGGGCGAAGCTTCGACTCAGTTGGAATCGATACTGCCAGGCCCCGTTACTTGAAGAGAATCTTCGCCATCATGCCCTTGTCCTCGTGATTCAGCAGATGACAGTGAAATACCGACATGCCTTTGATGACGGGGTTGGTGAAGTCCAAAATGACGTCCACGGAGGCGCCGACCGGAACATTCACCGTATCGAGCCATTCGGGATGCGCGAACGGGACGCCATTTTCTGCATAGGCGAGAAAGTGCACCTGATGTATATGGAAAGGATGCAGTTCGGCAGTTTGGTTGAGAATGCGCCAATGCTGATACGTGCCTACGCGGGCGCTCGTCATTGGACTTGCATCCGGTTCATACTTGCGGCCATTGATGTAGAAGCCATTCTTATCCTCGGTAAAGGTGACCGTAAAAGCCAGTTCAGCTTGCTTTAGCGCGTCTACGTCGATCGGCTTGTAGAGTGGCGGCCGGTCATCGATGATATGGGTTTGCTGGCGCGGTAGTGGGGCAGCAGGCTGGTTCGGTCCAGATCGAGCTGAACTGGGTTGCACCAGATCTGCCAGCACCATCTCTGGATTGGGATCCCCGTCCGGGCCCGTATTCACGCAAAGCGTACGCAGGGCACGATGTGTGCCAGCCGGTGGACCGGTTACGATTGCTTCGAGCCGGCCCGCAGGCGCAAGCACTAAGTGATCAGCGGCTCTGGTTGGGCTTTTGCGATCGTGGTATGCAAGCGGCATCCCGTCAAGCGCGACGATTTCAAATATCTGTCCATCCAACTGCAGATCCAAATAGCGATCCGCGGAAGCGTTTACTACGCGCCAGAACTGCCGCTGGTCAGGCGCGATCTCGATTTGTGGACGAACCGCTCCGTTCACGGTAAAGATTTCAGCAACTCGCTCGGCTTCTCCCCCGCATCCTTTAGCTGGAATTTCAACAGCGCGCTTCAGCGCTGCGGCATTCGAATCATGCTCAATGGATCGGCCACGCATAACCATCACCCGCTCGCGGAGCCGCGCTACTTCGGGAACATAGCGTCCCATTCCTTCGATGACGATGGCTCCCGACATTCCGTCCAATACTTGCCGGTGACTCTCGCCATGGGGATGAGTGTGATACCAGAAGAGGCCCGGAGGATGATCGCGCGGGATCTCAACCGAATAGCGCAAAGTCTCGCCCGGCCTCGCGAGCATTCCGATTACGTCATCTTGCGGAGAGTTTGGCGAAACGCTGAGCCCATGAAAGTGCAGATTCGTCATATCCATACACGGACTGATCGCACACGTTTCCGGAGATTTGGCTGGAAGATCATTGCTGTACTCGATCTTGAGAACGTCACCCGGCGATGCGCGGATTACGGGCGCTACCTGCTCACCGTCGAAGGCGAAGGCGTCCCGGCCGTTTTCGTTCACCGCATGCAGCGTAAGGGATACAACATGATTCTTCGCTTGCACCTGCGGAGGCTCCGGCAAGGAAGATGTCTGGGAACTTCCGAGGGCCGAGAGAAACACCGCACCGAGAAGGAACGGTAGCTTTGCCCTCATCACCGTCACCCTCACTCGGCGGTGCGCCAACCCGAACGCCGGGCGGTGATCGCTGGTGCGACCGTCGGCGTGCTCGGCCCGAGGTCTTTTTCGAAAACAATGCCCTTCCGAGTAACGATGAAGGTCTTGACCCCAGACGACCGGTACTCCGCCGGATAAGCGACCAGAGCCAGTCCCTTCTTGTTGGCGCCGTCGCCCGCAGAATTTCCAGTTACTCGTCGAAAATAGTACCCGTGGAAAAGATAGGACCCGCTGTCATGGGTCCCGTCAGTGCTAGTCTCAGCGGGCGCGGTACCAGGTGTGACGAGGCTTTGGGCGAATCGCGTGACTGGGTCTTGGCTGGCTGCTTTGGCTTCGCTAGATGCTTTTGAGTCACCTTCCGTCTTGGTCAGTGCGAATTCCTCGCACACTTCAATTGCGGCGGTTTCGTTTTCTCCAATTCTTCGGAAGAGGATTTCCTGCGTACCGGTCTTCGAATCGAAATACCAGGCACCGTTCGCTGAGACCAGCGGGACGGGAAAGGGCCAGTTTTCTGCGCCGATGTACAGCACTATGCTTCCATCGGGCTCTCGAACCAGACGGTGCATCTCCTGATATTTCCTGGTGAACTGCTCGCGTTCGAGCTTGTCCTCGACTTCGTCGCTCGAGGAAGTGACTTCCTTGCCTGAGCCAAGGATGGTTTCCAAAGCCGGTTCATTCTCCTTCTGTGCTGCCTGAAAGAGAGCGTGAGCGGCCTCCCCAGGGGACGAGAACGTCCTTGGCTGCGAGTCCTGAGCAAAGCCCGATCCGGTGAAGCCCACGACTAGCAGCAAGATGACCAGCAGCAGAAGAAGGATGGTGGATGCAAATCCACAGGCAAGTCTCACTGTAAATATTTCAAATGTTTCCAGCGTCATGTTGTTTGTCCGCATGAGTTCTTTCTCCATATCTTCATCGGTTAGGTTTGCTGTGAGTGGATCAAGTTACCGGTGACCGCCACCGCCTCCCTGAAAGCCTCCGCCGCCACCATGGAAGCCGCCGCCTCCATGAAAGCCTCCGCCAAAGCTCGACTGCCCGCGAGCGGAGAAGCCTCTCGAGACTCCTCCATGATTAAAGCCGCTGAATGCCCCAGAATGCGTGCCGGCCTGGCCATGGGACTCCGCGAATCCATGCTGGCCACCGGTAAATCCTCTCGCTCCTCCGCCGTGAAATCCGTTGGCCCCGTGAAATCCGCCGCCGCGATTGAAGTTGTTGCGATTCACGAACACTCTGCTGTGAGAGATGTAGGTGTTGTGGTTGTAAATGACGTCATGGTGGTGCCAATCGTACCCCCAGTGATGCCAGCCCCAACCAAACCCGCCAAAGAAGCCGATTCCAAAGCCAAAGCCAAACGCAATTCCCGGTCCGCCAATGAATAGCCCTGGATACGAATACCAACCTGGCCAGATTCCGATGGGCGCCCCATAGACGAGCCACGGGTCATACTCCGGAACGTAAACAACCTCAGGGTCGGCGGGCTCGATCACAATGGTTTGCCCTTGCTGGCTCACCTTTTCTTGTGATGTGCTCTTTAAGTTCCCAGCCTTCTCAGCGCGGTCGCGCATTACCTGAACTGCGTTCATCACGTCCTGCTGCTGGTTGACGTAAGCATCGCCGAGCGACGACGTCCAGGAAAGATTCTTGTCCATGTTACCGAGCACCGAAGGAAACTCGGTGAGAGCCTTCACACTGGGATCCCATGGCTGCTTATCGACTTCTTTGCCGAGTTGTTCGCCCTTAAGATTGGGATTTTGCTGCAGCCACCGGTCCGCTTCCACAACTTGGTCGGGATAGGTGGCCGCGGCCAGGATCTGCGCCACCAGCGCATCCGGATACAATGCGATCGGCGCTACCAGTTGCTGTAGTTGCTCTGGCGTCTGTGGCGCGGCCTGAACTGGCGGTGGCGGGACGGATTGGTCGGCCTGCGTGGCCAATCCGTCCGGCGCGGTGGCCAACAAAAGGCAGAGCGAAAGAAAAAGCGACAAACTCTGTTTTAGGATCTTCACATCAATTCTCCTGCGGCGGTCCGCATCACGGCTTCCGCTAGATTTGTCGTCATCAACTGGCCAGGTCAGCGGCAGTGTCATACGCGAACTTCCGAAATGTGAGTGGACACGCCGCGTGGTCGCATTGACACGCGATTTCCACATCTTCGCTTCCCGCGTCTCGACATGCTTCTCCGCAATATTCTTCTCCATTTGGTACATCGCACAGACATGGTATGTGCGCACACTTTTTTAGCTCTTGATTCGCCATTACAGTTTCTTCCTTTCGAGTTGCGCCCGCTTCTCCGAACACTAAAGCGGTGCGACTTTTGACCTAATGCCGTTTGCTGTGCCAGCCAAAATGAGACGAGGAGATCCATCCCAGGTGGTCCAGTCTCGGCGACGACGTCATCTCGACTGATTGCATCCAGACTTCCAAACCTGGCCTCGCAGCTGGCACGAGGCATTCCAAGGCTTTATTGGGTCCGCAGTGCAACACTATGAAGTCTCGACTGTCGGCAGGCCGATGGCGCGTCAGTATTTGGACGGTCTCGAGGCCGCCATCTTTCTGAGGGAAGTGGATGTCCAGGTAAACCGGATGATCCCAGGGCTCTAATTGGATGGATCAATTGCTCAGATGCAGAAGCTGGGGATTTATCGAGCTGGTCCGCAACGGGCCGCGGATATAAGGGGCCGCGACACTGCGGAGGATAGCTTTGATGAAAAGGCATCTGTCTTGTTGTCGTACTTAGCGTCCCGGCGCGCGAACGCATGAACAAGATCACTGATCCCGTCCGCATTTAATCCCCTTACAAATGGAACCGTGTGGCAGAGACACTCTGACAGGAGTCAATTGGAGTTTGTGCTGCTCATAAGCCTACCGCAGCATTCGGGTCGTGCCGGCAAACTTGATCGGTCCCATCCGCCACCCAAGGCTTGAATCAGTAAGACCGTGTTCGCCATGCGCCTTCCGAGAATGTTCACCGCCGTCACTTCATCCCCGAGCGCGGCATTTTGCGCCGTGATCACCTCGAGGTAACTTGTGACTCCACCCTTGTAACGGGTGATCGAAAGGTCGAGTGAGTGTTGGGCCGCGACCACGGCTTCATCCTGAATCTTGGCTTCGTTTTCCAGAATTCTCACTGCCGCCAGATTGTCTTCTACCTGTTGGAATCCATTCAGTACGCTCTGTCGATAGTTAGCGACTTGAGCGTCATAGGCGGCACGTGCCTGATCGGTGAGGGCACGGCGTCTTCCCACGTCAAACACAGTCCCCACGGCGGACAAACCAATCGACCAAATGCCGCTCGGGCCGTTAATGAGGGTGGTGATAGCGGAGCTTTCAAATCCTCCCGAGGCGCCTAAGCTAATCGATGGGTAATAGGCAGACTTCGCCACCCCGATCTGGGCGTTCGCGGACGCAACCAGCCTCTCCTGAGCCGCAATATCCGGACGCCTTTCGAGCAATTCCGAAGGCACGCCGATGGGAACGTGCGGAGGCGGTGCGGTGAGAGGCAGCGGGGGAAGGCTGAACTCCGCAGGTGGCTTGCCGATAAGAATGGCGACAGCGTGTTCGAACTGCGCCCGCGCAACACCCACGTCGACCGCTTCTGCTCGGGTCGTCTGAAGTATGGTCTTGGCCTGCTCAACTTCAACTTCCGAAGCAATCCCTCCCTGGTAAAGGTTTTCATTTAATTCCAGGGCCTGTTCATACTGCTTGACCGTAGTGTTCAGGAGTTGTTCCTCGGCGTCGAGGCTGCGGGCTTGAAAGTAATCAACAGCCAGATCGGCGTGCATGCTCAGATTCACCGTGGCCAGGTCTGCCGCACTGGCTTGGGCTTGTTCTCGATAGGACTCCACGTTCTTTCGAACTCTGCCCCAAACGTCGGCCTGATAGGAAACATCAAACGGCAGCACATAGTCGTTCTCAGTGACGCCGTTAAAAATCGAATTCGGGGGCGGACGGTTCGACGACACTCGGGTTCGGGTTGCCGACGGCCCGGCCGCCACCGTCGGATAATAGTCAGCACGGTTGTAGCGTAGGGCGGCTCGCGCTTGCTGAAATTGCGCCGCTGCTGCCTTCAGGTTCTGATTCGAAACGTTGACCTGGAGTTCCAGCGCATCGAGCTGCGGATCTTGAAAAATCTTCCACCACTCGCCACCAAGATTCTGATCGTTGGGTTGTGCGGGCTTCCAGTCTCCTATCTCTTTGTAAGCAGGAGGAGCAGGCATCGCTGGCTGGTGGTACTTGGGGCCAACCACGCATCCCGTCAGCTGTAGCGCCCCTATCGTGAACAGCGCTAGCCAACGAGTTGGCCGCTGAGACGCGGATAGAATCATCTCTCGCGGGAGCTTCACTTGGTATCCCCCGGCAGGGTTGCGTTGACGATTTGTACTTGCTGTCCAGAAACCAGCGAATCGGACGGATTTGTGATCACCTGGTCGTTAGCGTTTAGGCCGGCAACAATTTCTATGTCCGCACCTAAGTCGTGGCCTGGAGTTACGGTTTTGAGGACAGTCGTGCCATTTTGCACCACGCCAACCTGCAAATTATCCGAGCGGAAAATCAGAGTGTTCACTGGAAGCAGATAGATAGACCCCTGCCCGGGAATTTTCAGATGCACTTCGGCATAGGAGCCGCTGAGTAGAGTGCCTTTCGGATTATCCACATCAACTTCAGTCAACAGTGTGCGGGTGGTCCCATTAATCGCTTCGGCGGTGCGTACTAACTTTCCCGGGAATTTCTCACCAGGAAACTCAGCCAACACAATGTCGGCGGCGGTTTCCCCCGGTTTTACGCCCCGCGAGTTTTCCTCCGGGACATTCACGTAAACACGCAACACGCCCGGCTGCACTATGTCGAAGAGATCGGTCCTCGCAACGGTATTGCTTCCAGAATTAATGAGATCGCCGATATCCGTGTTGCGGGCAATAATCACGCCGTCGAATGGGGCGTATACCTTTTCAAAAGAAACCAGCGCCTCGTACCGTTGTACGCTGGCTTTGTCGGCTTCGACCGTTGCGAGGTTCGCTCTGTAGCTGCCTACCGCATTGTCGACGTCTTGCTGAGAAACAGCGTGTTTTGTTAACAAGCCTTGGTAACGGTCTTTCGTGATTTGCGCCAGTTCCAGGTTGGCTTGCGCAGTGGCCAGAGTGCTGCGCGCCTGGGATAGTTGCTGATCGACTTCCGGAGTTTGGATCACCGCCAGTAAGTCTCCAGCCTTCACATGAGCTCCGATATCGAAATACCACTTCTTCAAGTAGCCATCGGTGCGGGCGTACGTCGGCGATGAGATGAATGGCTGTATGTTGCCGGGAAGGATAATTTCGGTTGTGGGGGCAGTTCGCTTCGGCAACACGGTCGAAACCGACGGCACCGCCATCTGCGCCGTCACCGTGCGCAGATTGGACGAAGCCTTGACGCGGGAGCGGATTCCGAAAATCAAGACTCCGGCGACAACCGCGACGATGATGAAAGGGATCAACCAACGCCTAAACTTTCCTCCTCGGTCAGTTGTCGTACCTGGCGGGTTCGCCGCTTGCTTGCCGATCCGTTCCTTGACTTCGTTCATTACCATATTAGTCACCAATGTTGTTGCCCGGTACCTCCGGTTGCGTAGGGGAAAGTTTTCGCCGCCAGCCATGCAGTACGCTGAAGAAGGTCGGAACGAAGAACAGCGTAGAGACGGTTGCGAACAGCAGACCGCCAATGACGGCACGTCCGAGCGGAGCGTTTTGCTCGCCGCCATCCCCCATGCCAAGGGCCATGGGGATCATGCCGATGATCATGGCCAACGCCGTCATGAGCACGGGCCGAAAGCGCGTGAATCCTGCCTCTAGAGCCGCGGCGATCGGATCTTTCCCCTCCGTCATTTGCTCGGTCGCGAAACTTACCACCAGGATGCTGTTTGCGGTAGCCACGCCCATGCACATGATTGTTCCCATCAGTGCAGGTACGCTTAGAGTCGTATGGGTGATAAACAGGAACCAGGCAATTCCGGCCAGCGCCGCGGGCAACGCGGAAATCATGATGAAGGGATCGAGCCAGGATTGAAAATTGACCACGATCAGCAGGTAATCCAGCATGATCGCGAACACCAGACCGAGGAGCAAGCCGACGTAAGATTCTCGCATGGTCTGCACCTGGCCACGAACTACGACTCGCGATCCACGGGGCAATTGAGGGCGGGCTGCGTCGATGAGCTTGTTAATGTCACCAGCGACTCCCCCCAAGTCGCGTCCTGAGACCGAGCCGAAGATATCGATCACGGGCGCGACGTTGTAGTGCGACACGACTGCCATGCCGGCTCCTCGTTGCATGGAAACCAAGCTGGCCATGAGCGAAGGGGAATTCGTCGTGCTTGATCCCGTCACGGGCATATTGTAGAGATCCTGCAAGCTGTCCGCGCGGTATTGCGGCGTTTGGGTAGCGATCGAGTAGCTAACTCCGTTCTGTGGGCTAAGCCAGAACGTCGGTGAGGTCTGAAAGCTACCGCTGAGAGAAACCAGCACATTTTGTGCGATGTCGTGTGCCGAGTAACCGAGCTCCTGGGCTTTAGTACGCTCGATGTTGAGATGCATATACGGCTCATCGAAGGGCTGTTGGATTCGCAGGTCAGCGGTGCCGGGGACGTATCTGACTTTTTGCAATAGTGCGCTGGCCCAGGCACGGTTACCTTCCAGGTTGTTGCCTAAAACTTGAATGTCGATCGGAGCTGGAAGTCCGAAATTCAAAATCTGCGTCACCATATCGGAGGGGAGAAACGCGAACATCACCCCCGGAAATTGCTTTGCCAGGCTCAAGCGCAGTTGGTTCACATAATCCGCGGTGGGATGATGTTTCGGGGTCAGGGTAACCAGGATGTCTGCGTCTGACGTGCCCACCGGCGCTGAATTGCTATACGAAAGATTAATGCCGCTGTAGGGCAGGCCTATGTTGTCGATAATGCTGCTTATTTCGGCGGCAGGCACTTCTTTACGAATCGAATTCTCAACCAGGTCGCACAGAAAGGCGGTGTTTTCGATGCGCATCCCCGTGGGTCCGCGCATGTGAAGCTTAAAACTGCCAGCATCTACACTGGGGAAAAAGTCTTGGCCAAGCCAGGGAACGATAAGTGCCAGTGATCCCATGCAAGCTGCGAAGAACACTGCCAGGAAAGCGGCTCGGTGATGAAGGCAGAGTTCCAGCAGGAGGTGATATCGTTCACGGAACTTTTCGAACCCAGCCTCGAAACGCTTTTGGAGCCGGACCATGGGATTGCGGCTTTCGGGCTGCTCACCTACTTTTTGATTACGGAGCAGATACTTTGCCATCGTCGGAACGATTGTCCGAGAGAGAAAATACGAAGCCAGCATGGCAAAGACAACGGCTTCCGCGAGCGGCAGGAAGAGATACCGAGCCACGCCTGAGAGCAAGAACATGGGCGCGAACACGATGCAGATGGATAGCGTCGACACGAAAGCGGGAGTTGCGATTTGCTGTGCACTGTCCAGGACAACCCCATCCAGGTCTTTGTCTGGCTCCGCTTCCCGGTTCCGGTTGATGTTCTCCACCTCCACTGTGGCGTCATCGACAAGGATGCCGACGGCTAGCGCTAATCCACCGAGCGTCATGATGTTGATGGTTTGCCCAATCACGCTCAACGCGATGAGCGACGAAAGGATGGCCAGAGGGATCGAGGTCGCGATGATGAGTGTGCTTCGCCAACTCCCAAGAAACGTAAGGATCATGAAGGCCGTCAGACACGCTGCAATCAGGGCTTCCCGTACGACGCCGCTGATTGCGCCTAGAACAAAAATGGATTGATCAGCCAGCGGTTCCATCTTTAGCTGCGGCGGGACCGTGGCCGCAATCTGCGGCAGCAGAGACTTGATGCCGGAAATCACGCTGAGCGTTGAAGCATCCCCTGCCTTTTGGATAGTCAGCAGCACCGAACGCTGGCCATTCACACGCACGATGTTGGTCTGCGGGGGAAAACCATCGCGCACCCAACCGACATCTTTCATGTAGATCGTAGTGTTTCCGACCGTTTTGATGGGGATGCGGTTCAGGTCCGTCATTGACTGCGGCGCCGCATTGGGAATGTCGACGTCGTATTCCTTGCCGCCGATTTTGGACGTCCCAGTGGGAAGGATCAAATTCTGGAGTGTAATTGCGTTCACCACGTCCAGCGCAGAAAGACCTTTCGACTGTAACAACGACGGATTTATGTCGACTTGTACCTGGCGCTGTTTGCCACCGTAGGGATAGGGCACCGCTACCCCCGGAACCGTAATGAGCTGGGTCCGAATGAAGTTCAGGCCATAGTCGTTCAGTGCCTGCTCGGAAAGGCCCTGACCCGAGAGTGCCAGCTGCAACACCGGCACGCTTGATGCGCTGTAGGCGATGATAAGTGGAGGCGTGGTTCCGGGAGCTAGTTGCTTCAATTGCGTTTGAGAGCTTGCTGTGAGCTGCCCGATGGCGCGATCTATGCTGGCGTTTGGCTGCAGAAAAACCTTGACGACAGCTACCCCATACAGCGACTGCGACTCGATATGCTCGATGTTATCTACGACTGTGGTGAGGTTTCGTTCGGTGACGCTGACGATCCGGTCGGCGATGTCCTTGGGGACCATGCCGGTGTAAACCCAAATGACGCTGACGACCGGTATGTTGATGTTCGGAAAGATATCAGTAGGAGTGCGGTAGATTGAAATCGCGCCCATCGCCAGGATGAGTATGGCCATCACCACAAAGGTGTATGGCCGCCTTAATGCGAGTCGCACAATCCACATAGAATTTCCTTTTGGTCAATTACCGATAGCTACTCAGTTTGCAGTTTTTGATCGCGTCCATCCCGCATAAAGCGCTTGAGTTTCGCGCGTGCCCGTGCGAGTTGGGCCTTCACGGTTCCGTCTGCCACTCCGAGGATCTTCGCGGCTTCGCTCGTGCTCAGGCCGGCCAAGGCACGTAATTGGAACGCATTGCGTAACGATGGCGAAAGCTGCGCAACGAATTGTGTGAGCCGCCGGTGAAGTTCCGACGTTCGACACTCCTCTTCAGGAGTCGGACCGCGCTCCGACAGTAGGTCGGACACGGAATACTTCTGCTCGCCTCCGATTTGCTCATCCAGCGACAGATGGTTTTGGCGTGGACGCCTGCGTAGCTGCATCCGGGCAGAATTCGTGACGATGGCGGTTAACCAAGTCGACATTTGAGACTGCCCCTTGAATTGATCCAAGTGTTTATACGCGGACAGGAGTGCATCCTGAACCGCGTCTTCGGCGTCGGCTGCATTCCTCAAGTATCGCCAAGCTGTTCTCTGAAACGACGGTAGGCAGCGACAGAGAGCCTCCTCCATTTCCCTGGTTCTTGGTTCCAGGATGCGGACGTTTGGACGCTGCTCGCTTCCGATATATCCCTCTGTTGCCTGCATATCGTGTGTGTCTCCTTGTTCGGACGGGAAAATGCACGCCGCTCTCCAATCGGCTGGCGGTGATCTAAGTGTTTATTTTCAGCACCATGGAATTACATGTGGGTTGGGACGGCTAATGAAGATCGGCTAGCAAGTCCTGCGACTGACACAGCGTCAGCATTTCGACAGACCGTCATCAGTGGGAGACCCGTTGGACCTTGATTTGAAGCAGCAGCGGGGGCGGTCCCTGAGGGACCTCGCCCATCCGGTGACGCTCGCGGCCTGAGACGCAGAGAGCATCAGCCGCCTTTTGCAGTGGAATGACGAATCTAGGGGAGGCAGGACTGCAAAGGCGGATGATGCTCTTGGGGCGTTGTCATATGTGAATTTGATGCTGCGGCCGATGATCGGTTGCGTTTTACGCCGACAACTTTATGCACTGGAATCGTGCGTGAACTTGGCGCAGTTTGGAATAGGAAATGCACTTGCATTAGCGATTCGCATTGTCATTCGTGAGGTGAGTATGCAATTCATGAAATGGAGCACAGTCCAGGCGAGCCGAAATGTGATATCCGGCATTCTGAATTGCGTGTGCCCAGATTGCGGCGGTAGGATGGGTGAACGCGGCAAAGAATTCAAGTGCCAGGGCGAATGCCGGAAGGATTGGCGTCAGATTTGGGAGTCCATTCACTTAGGTACTGACCATTCCTGGACACAGGCCGTCTAAAAGCCGCCATCGACCGCTCCTCGACGGCAGAGAACCGCCCGGGCAGCGTACACCACAGTGCCAGTTGTGAGCAGTTGACTTCTGCCAACTCGCTCATGCGAATTGCAAGAGGACTGCGACATTATGAGGAGGAAACCACTGTGGTCAAGGTTGCGATTGACGGTGTCGTTCAAGAGGCCCAACCCAACGAACTTCTCATCGATTTAATCAACCGGACGGGCGTGTCTGTCCCACACGTCTGCTACCACCCTCAGCTTGGTCCCGTTCAGACATGTGACACATGCATGGTTGAAGTTGAGGGTCGTCTGGTCCGGGCCTGCGCTACGCCCGTCGCCAATGGAGTGAGAGTCTCCACAAAGTCAGCGAAGGCGGCGGCCGCCCAGGTGGAAGCATTTGATCGCATTCTCAGCAACCACTTGCTATACTGCACCGTTTGCGACAACAACAACGGCAATTGCACTGTCCATAACACAACTAAGCTGCTGGCCATTGAGCATCAGAAAATTCCGTTTCGGTCGAAGCCCTACCAGGTTGACAACACGAACCCGTTCTATCGCTACGATCCTGATCAATGCATTCTCTGTGGCCGCTGCGTAGAGGCTTGCCAGAACGTCGAGGTCAACGAAACGCTTTCCATCAATTGGGAAGATCCAAATCCCCGCGTGCTCTGGGACGGAGGCTCAACCATTGGAGAGTCAAGCTGTGTTTCATGCGGTCATTGTGTCACTGTCTGTCCGTGCAATGCGCTGATGGAAAAAACCATGCTTGGTCATGCCGGATTTCTAACCTCTCTGAAAAAGTCAGCTCTAAGCGGCATGATCGAAATCGTCAAAGGTGTGGAACCCGAGACCGGATACGGAAGCATTCTTCAGGTCTCCGAGGCGGAAGAGGCAATGCGGGAGCATCGCATCCGCAAGACGAAGACGGTTTGTACGTACTGTGGCGTTGGGTGCAGCTTCGACGTCTGGACCAAAGACCGCCACATTCTCAAAGTGGCGCCGGAGCACGGCCCCGCCAACGGCATTTCCACTTGTGTGAAGGGAAAATTTGGCTGGGGTCACATCAATAGCGAGGACCGTCTGACCACGCCGCTGATTCGTGAGGGCGGCAAGTTTCGCCAGGCCAGTTGGGATGAAGCTCTCGGCCTTGTCGCCCGCAGACTGTCAGAGATTAAAGCCAACGATGGACCCGACGCTCTCGCCTTCATCTCTTCTTCCAAGTGCACGAACGAAGAAAGCTACCTCATGCAAAAGTTAGCGAGAGCCGTGATTGGCACGAACAACGTCGACAATTGTTCGCGCTATTGCCAATCCCCGGCGACGGCCGGCTTGTTCCGCACGGTGGGTTACGGCGGCGATTCGGGTTCTATCTCCGACATGGAGAAGGCGGACCTTGTGCTCATCATCGGGAGCAACACGGCAGAGAGTCATCCGGTCATCGCCACGCGAGTGAAAAGTTCTCACAAACTGGATGGACAGAAGCTAATTGTCTCCGATTTGCGTGAGCACGAGATGGCGAGACGCGCCGATTTGTTTCTGCACCCCAATCCCGGGACAGATTTGTTCTGGCTGAGCGCAATCAGCCGTTATCTGCTCGACAACAACCTTGCAAACCCCAAATTCCTCGATCAATGGGTACATGGATTGACCGAATATCGCAAGAGCCTCGAGCCTTTCACCATGGAAGCCGCCGTGCGAGTTTCGGGCGTACCGGGAGATACTCTCAAGACCGTGGCTCGAATGATCTCGGAAGCTAAAGCCGTCTGCGTCCTCTGGGCGATGGGCGTAACTCAGCACAGCCAGGGTTCCGACACTTCGACCGCCATTTCAAACCTGTTACTGATCACCGGCAACTACATGAGACCGGGTACCGGCTCTTATCCCCTGCGCGGCCACAACAATGTGCAGGGGGCCAGCGACCACGGGGCTATGCCAAACATGCTGCCGGGTTACCAATCGGTCGACGATCCCGAAGTGCGGCAGCGATTTGAAACTTGCTGGAAGGTCAAGCTGCCTTCCACTAAGGGTCTGGACAACCACCAGATGGTCGAAGCCATTCATGAGGGCAAGCTTAAAGCAATGTATCTGATGGGCGAGGAAATGAGCATCGTCGACTCCAACGCAAATTACGTGGCAGACGCGTTCACCAAGCTCGACTTTTTTGTCGTGCAGGATATTTTCTTCAGCAACACCTGCCGCTATGCCGATGTTGTGCTGCCAGGTGCACCGAGCCTGGAAAAGGAAGGGACGTTCACCAGCACCGAGAGACGGATCCAGCGACTCTATGAAGTGTTAGAACCGCTTGGCGATTGTCGGCCGGATTGGAGGGTTACCCAGGACGTTGCCGACCATTTGGGAGCAGGTTGGAATTATCAACATCCTTCCGAGATCATGGATGAGATCGCTTCTCTGACACCGATGTTCGCCGGCGTCAACTACGAAAGGCTGGCGGGATACAAATCTCTGCAATGGCCGGTCGCGGCCGACGGAACCGATGAGCCGTTGCACTATACCAAAGGCTTTGCTTTCCCCGACGGGAAGGCGAGGCTGTTTGCCGTCTCTTGGGTTGGCCCCACCGATCAACCGAACTCTGAATTTGACTTGCACTTGAACAATGGGCGGCTTCTCGAACACTTCCACGAGGGCAACCTGACCTATCGCACAGAAGGGATTCGAGAGAAGACTCCGGATGTTTTTGTGGAAGTCTCCCCCGAACTCGCCGAAGAAAGAGGAATTCAAAGCGGGACATGGGTGCAACTGGTCTCTCGCTACGGTCAAGTCCGAGTCCGGGCGTTAGTCACCGACCGGGTGCAGGGGCGGGAACTATACATGCCGATGAACTCAGTCGAGAGTCCTGTGAACCGGTTGACCAGCAGCCACACCGATCCCGTGACCAACACGCCCGCCTACAAGGAGGCTAGCGTTCACTTGAACGTACTGCCCGAAGTTGGAGAGAGTCCGTTGCCCCGGATTAATCCGCGCTTTGGTCATCCGACGCCGCAGAACGGAGTGGAAGTCGAACGCAAGTGGAAGCGACCGGACTATACTCCTCCAGGAAATGGTCTGGTTCAGTTGCAAACCAAGAAATGACATAAGGAGAACTCAGTGGCTCAACCGATTCCTCTGGAAATTCCACCGCGCAATCCTCGTGCTGAGTTGCGCTCTCGATTGGAGCAAGCACCGGAAGAACATGCTGAAGCCGTGTTAGCCGCGTACGAAGTGCTCCAGGAATTGCACAAGCGCGGCGTGCTGGAAATTATGCGCGGTGCTCTGGCGGCGAGCGACGATATTCTGGAGAAGGTCGTGGACAATGTCAAAACGCCCGAAGCCATTCGAGCCATCCGCAACCTGCTCTTCTGGCGCCAGATTCTGGGCAGTATCGAGCCGGAGTGGTTCAAGGGAGTCTTTCAGGCGATTCCTGAAGGAATAGCCCAGGCAACAGCGGAGCGCGACGAACCGGTAAGGCTCTTCGGGCTGCTCCGGCGAATGACTAACAAAGACAGTCTCCGCGGTCTGGCCGCAGCCGTTGACTTCTTGCAGGCCTTTGGGCGCCACCTCCACTCATTGGGGGTTTCGAACTCGCAAACCGTGAAGATCTGACCACTGATTGGGGCCGTGAGCATGCCATGCTGCAGCGGCAGCGCAGAGATGAGATATGGGATCGAGCGAATGAGGGCCACGAGAGTTACATCCGGTAAATAGTCGAATTTGCGAGAGGTATTAGGGTCGATAGACTGACGCTTCATCCCCCGGGGTTACGGGCAGGAAATTCCAGCGAGGGAGATCGTGTTGTCCGGGCACGTCGCTCTTCCACCAGCAGCTGAAAGAATGATTTCCACCCTTGATTCCAAGACTGCGAAACGTAAGCCCTGGCTCGGTGAGAAACAGGTTAGCAGGTTACGGGAGCGGTATGTAAGGGTCGATTAAGAGACTCGGATTGGGGGATTCGCGTGCATTCTTCCTCAAGCCGATTTTAAGAGTACCAGTTGCGCCATTGGGTCTCCACTCGCAACACTCGATCATCAGTCGCTCACGATTCACAGGATGAAGCCACCTCCTGTTGATGACAGTTGCTGCTCCGCTAGTTCTAGCGGGGGGCGCAGGAGAATGAACCATTGCAGCGTCGACATGCGGACAGTAGGTCAGGCAATCGACGGTGCCAATCTGGCTAGACTGTCGAATCCTCAGCAGGGACAAACTCACAAAGCTTTGCACCAGAAGGTCGAAAGAGTTGTTCTGAGTGCGAAGAGTGTTTGGAGATGCAAATGCATTTCTGACAGCCGAAAAGGAGGCTCATATGAAGCCCATAATCCGTACAGTAGTTTGCGCCATGCTTTTCCTGGCCGCGCTTGGAACCGCGTTCGCGCAGCAGGTCCAAACCGACTTTGATCATCAAGCTAATTTCTCTCAGTACAAAACCTATTCGTGGCAGGAAATCAAGCCACCGGATTCTCTCTGGGATTCACGAATCAAGAATGCCGTGGATGCGCAATTGGCCGCCAAGGGCTGGATTCAGGTCCCCAGCGGTGGCGATGTGGCGATTGTGGCGATTAAGACCACCCAGACTCAGAGATCACTTCAGACGTTCTATGACGGCATGGGTGGGGGATGGGGCTGGCGAAGATTCGGGGGCGGTGGGTTCGGAGAGTCGACGACAACTGAACAGGACTACAAAGAAGGGACCCTGGTTATCGACTTGTATGACGCCAAAACCAAGCAGTTGATTTGGCGCGGTAGCGCCGAGGACACGCTATCCAGCAAGGCCGAGAAAAACGAAAAGAACCTGGATAAGGGTGTGGCGAAGATGTTCAAAAAGTTCCCTCCCGACTCAGCAAAGGGTTAAGCAGACGGATTTCACATCGAGTAGGACAAGAACGTTATCTCACCATCACAAGAAGGAGAAATTATGAAACTGCAGAAAAAAAGAAGACACTACCCATTGCTGTCGTTGTTCATCGCTTTGGTTTTTGCCCTGACGATGTACTCAAGCAAAGCACAGGCGCAAATCATTGGAAATCTTGAAGCCGACATTCCATTTCAGTTCCATGCCGGGAACACCGAACTTCCACCTGGTAAATACGTCATCCACATTCTGGATAACTCCGATCTGACGATCATGGAAATCAGCAGCGCGGACGGCAAAATGTCTGCTCTCTTCGACGTCCGCGAAGCAGAGGCTAACTCCACACCGGCCAGGGACGAATTGATCTTCAACAAATATGGGAATCGCTATTTCCTGGCGAAGTTGTTTGATGAAAGCAACGCGGACGGTAGTGCAGTGATCGAGTCGCGCTACGAAAAGAGGATCGACAAAGCGACCGCGGAAGCCCAGGAACACGTGCCGGCGCGCCACCAGGGGACCTAGGGTTGACAGAATAAACTGAAAGAAACCTGAAGGGAAGGTTGAAAAGGAGATTCGCAATGCAAACTCGCAAGCTCGGCAACTCAGATCTGCACATCACTCCCGTCGGCTTCGGGGCCTGGGCCGTCGGCGGTTCGGGCTGGCAATTCGCCTGGGGATCGCAGGATGACACCGATTCCATCGCCGCCATTCATCGGGCGCTTGAACTCGGGGTCAATTGGATCGACACCGCCGCCGTCTATGGTCTGGGACATTCCGAGGAAGTTGTCGCCCGTGCGCTGAAAAGTTGGTCGGGTCCACGGCCGTACGTTTTCACAAAGTGTGGCTTGCGCTGGGATGAGCAGGGTCAGGTGCAGAAAGTATTGAGCGCTGATTCGATTCGACGCGAACTCGAAGAGAGCCTCCGCCGGCTCTCTGTCGACGCTATTGATCTCTACCAGATCCACTGGCCTCCGGATCCAGACTCACCCGCGTTGGAAGAAGGATGGTGCACGCTAGCCAACCTAAAACGCGAAGGCAAGCTCCGGTGGATAGGGGTTTCGAACTTCAATGTCGAGCAACTGCGGCGCGCTGAAGAAATCGCCCCTGTAACTTCTCTCCAGCCTCGCTATTCATTGGTGCATCCCGAGGTCGAAGGCGAGATTCTGCCCTATTGCTTGCGCCAGGGGATTGGAGTCGTGGTGTACTCGCCGATGGCGTCCGGTCTCCTGACCGGTGCGATGACTCGTGAGCGCGCCGTCAGGCTACCCAATGATGATTGGCGCAGCGGGGATCCCGATTTTACGGAGCCGAAGCTCTCTCGCAATCTGGCGCTAGTCGCCGTATTGCGAAAGATTGCCAAACGCCACAACCGTGCCGTCGGTGAAGTTGCAATCGCCTGGACGCTACGCCACCCCGCGGTGACAGGCGCTATCGTAGGAGCCCGCAATGCCCAACAGTCAGAGGGGGTCATGCGCGCCGGCGAGCTGCGCCTGGCCGATGAGGAGCTGAACGAGATCAACACATTCCTCGTCGAGACCCTGGTTTGAAGAGAAGACATTCGCTTTCTCCCACCCTGATCATTGGGAGACCTCGTGCTCTGTGAATTATGAACAGAATTAATCGAAGATCATTTGTGTGCACTGCCGCTACCGGCGTCGCTGCACTGGCCGCGATGGGCAGCGTGAACAGCGCCGAAGGCCAGTTGGTGTACACAACATCCGACTGGAAGACCACACCACCATGGAGAACTGGAAACCGTCCTGTACGTGGTCAAGGGACGAGTGCGGATGCGCTGGGGAGATCGATTAGAACTCAGTGACGAAGCCAGAGCCGGGGATTTTATTTACGTTCCGCCGTTCGTCCCGCACCAGGAGATTAATGCTGATCCAAATGAGACGTGCGAAGCCGTAGTTGTTAGGAATGGCCAGGAACCGGTCGTCGTGAATCTTGACTTGCAGACGCCGGAGCCAGCCAGTGCTGGGCACCGGGGTATGGCCTTTCACCCTGATCGATGACCCGAGGTTCAAACCATCGAATTTGCTTCCCCTTGCAAAGGATTCCATGCGCTGCGTTCGTCATGCACAGTGTGGAGAAGGGCCGCACGTCGGGCCATCCTCTAGGCGACACTGGTATCGAGGTGTCAGATCTAGCCCGAACCTTGGCTTACTGCTTCGCATCTAGTGGAGCTTTGGCGGCTCCGCCCCTGCGCGAAGATCAGGTCAGGCAAGCAGGACAATGGCGCCCAATTGCTCCGGCAATTACATTGGACCATTCTCGCTTTCGCTATCTCGCATATTTTCAGTTGGCAGGTCCACGACTCGCCCTGTTTCGGCTGGTGGTCGATCGAGGATTGACAGTGAGTGTCATATTGCGGAAGTCGAGGGTGTAACTAGACAATAGGCCAACAGCGCTTTGTCCCAAATTGCCGGAGAACTCCGAGGGCACCCCTGTCGGTTCGGTCAGCACGGGAACATCATGCAGTTCGACACCAACACCTCCGATCGTGAAAGTCACGTCGGGCAAGATGTGAGAGTGGATGATTGTCGAGCCGCCTGCCCCTACCAGTTCCAACTCTCGCGGCTCTTGGGCGTCGAACTCGTGTTTGTGTTCTTCGTAATACTGTTTCGATAAGAAGGTTCCAGTGGCGCCCGTATCTAACGTCAGGAGGTGTTGTTCGCCTTCGATTTCTGTTTCAATCAGCACAGTGAATCCGTCGAGGTAAAGATTTGTGGGATTTGATGGTGGATCGGACAAAGCCTCGCCAACCGCAAACCGCCCATCTGAGTGAAATGTGATCTTTCCCAGCGATTGCAGCGCCGGAAAACCTATGCTGCCATGAACCTGGTATGGCAGTTGCGGAAACGATAAGTCATGATCTTCAAAGACCAACACCGGCAGGTTACGTATGACGGCGCGACCTATCTGAATTTCCGGCACTGTTGCCGTGTGGACCCGCACAAAGATTCCACTACTACCTTGCGCTGTCGACGTAGCCGTTGACAGTGTCAGACCTAGCTGCGCAGCTACGGTTCGAGTGACTGCAGAAAGATTAGCTCCGGTGTCAAGAATCCAACGGTCCGAGAAATGCGGAGCTCGAACCGCTATCTCAACCAATCCGGCGGGAGTGCGATTTTCAGGAAGCGCAAAAGGACCGGCGATGGTAGTGCTTTGTGGTGGCGATTGCCGCAGCAACCCCCATCTCTCAGACTCCAGCCCGGCTCGACATCCGGTATCGTCTTCCTTGTAGCCGGGTAGGCGACTGAGCAGCAAGTAGGTGTCGGCTGCGTCTCCATAGCGGAAGCTTTTCGCATAATCGTCGGCGAGGCTGCAGAGACCCAGTTCCGCTCGATCTACAGGATCCGCGAGAAGCGCGTGGGTTAATGGCTCCAGCAAGCGAATGGATTCTGAAACCTGATTTCTGCGATTTGCCAATATTCCTTCAAACAAACTGCGCTCGGAGAGAGCAAGGCCTTGGGCGCCGTCTAACTGACGCGCGAACTCGATGTATTGCTTTTGCCGAACCAGAGACGCGAGAGCGTCGGCCACTCCGTCAGAGCGTTCCAGACCTGACATTAAAAGCGGTCCAAGAATTACCACCGCAGCAAGAATAAAGCCGTTAAGGAAGACGCGAATTGACCAGTTCGAAGCGATCATGATTTAACCCAGGTTGCTTCCCAAGGGGAGGAACATAAGAGAAAAGCTTCCGCCAATTCCTGAGCAACCCCCGACCGCAGTAGGTTCCACAATTCCATTTAACAGCATGGTGGATGTTAAGAATGTAAAGAGTCGCAAAGAATGTGTAATGTTTTGTCTCGATAGTTGCTGTCGTAGCTCCGCTTTACTTATCGAGCAGCGACTGAATCTCATCGTGGTGCTCCTGAACATGAGCACAGCCCCATACGCAACTGCAACTGTGAAAAGTCGGCTTCGCATAGAGCTTGCGCAGCAAATCAAGCCGCCTTCCCCGTCGCTAGCCCCGATTCGTAACCAGCAGCGGTGGAGTCCGGAGTTTGGAGCCGGTAGCACGATTTCCCGCAGCTTTAGCGCGTCGGTTGGTGGCAACCCTGGCAGTAAGCAGGAGAGCTAACAAGCTTGCGAGGACTATAACGATTGCCTTCCACCCGCCTATGATCGGATCGTTCTTCATGAGGGTGAGTGCGAAGAAGACACACAACAGATGCACACAGAACACCGGGAGCGAGGCCTGGCCGAGCATCACGAGGGGCCGGATCGCAAGCGGCCTCAGAACCGATCGAAACCTGATCGCCAGGACTGCGACCGCGGTGAAATCGATTAGCCGGCCCACTCCAAAGTCCCACTTATCGAGCAGCAATCCGAACTTCCCGAATGTGAGGATCCCGTCCAGTTGCGCGTAGCGCAGCACCAGGAAAAAAATCGCCACTGCCGCCGCCGGGATCGTCATCTGCTTAACCCAGTCGAGACGCAAGTCGCCCTTGGCCCAACGCACCCCCAGCCACACTCCGACTAACCACCACAGTTGCCAGGCCCACAGATCGAACGCGCCCATCTCGTTCAACGGGATCTGCATGCCGAAAATGCGACTCTGCACGTGATATACGAAGCTCCGTAATCCGAACTGTGCCAGCAACCAAAGGGTGAAACCTCCAGTAAGGGGATACTTCCATCCAAATCGCTCCCCGAGGATCACCGCGAAAGGAGTCAAGGCCATGAGGATGATATAGATCGGCAGGATATCCAGCAGCGGCGGCCGGTAGATCATCAACGCCGCGTCGATGAAAGCGCGGGTGTGACTCGCGGAAAAGTAAAAGTCGAGAAGATTATGTACCGCCGGTCGGTTGCCGTGGGCCGCAATCGGCGCTTCTATCACAAAGGCAAACGCCAGCAGCAACAACTGATAGCCGTACAGTTTTCCGGTTCGCGTCCATAGCTTGCGCACCATCGCGCCGTAGCCGTCGCGCTCGGCGATCCGGAAATAAATACGCCCCGTAAACAAAGCGGAAAGAAAGATGAAGCCCTCTGTCGCGGCGAAAAAACCAAACGGCTGATTGACGTATGTGCTCAGGATAGTCGGCAAATGAGTGCAGGTGATCCACACCAACATCAGGCCGCGAAGGGCATCGAGTTCTTCTATTCGCTGTGGCATCTGTTTCCTGTCATCACTTGTTCGCAAAGTGGGCAATGTCTCCGCTGAACTTCTCTAAACCATGCGAGTCTATGTATTCCATCGCCTTCGGATCTTGCTTCAAATAGGCATCCCAGAACGCTAGGGTTTCGAGCTTCGCGCATTGAAACACCTCAACCCGATGGCCCTGAGCCGGCAAAATACCGGCGAATCCCATGTGCGTTCCGCCCTCGAGTTCCACCTCGTATTTATTGCCTGCCGGCCCCTTTTTGAATGCCTCACTTCGCCAAACTGGCTCTTCGCCAAAGGGACCGAAATCGCGCGAACCGTACATAAGCAGCATGGGTACACGAACCTCGTCCCACGAGTGCGCGCTCAGCCCCATGATGCCTTCTCCTTGAGGCGATAACAGCACCACGGCGGAGACCCGCTTGTCCGCAAAACTCTGTGGCTTGGTTTTTCCCGGAAGCAGAATCGTCGTGCCCCCGATGAGACCAGCCGTATAAGCACCAAACGAGTGTCCACCCACGCCGATATGCCGAAGATCGAGTTTACCCACCAGTTGCGGAGCAACGGTTTCGACATGGGCCAGCGAATCGATGATGAAGGAAACGTCCTCCGGGCGGTTTTCCCATGCGTGGGGATCGCTGATCGCCTGGTGCAAAGTGCCGCGGAAGCCGGAATCGGCAACGGAGTCGGCATGCGAAGGATGAATGCTTACATATCCGTAGCTGGCCCAGAATTGGCCAAGACCCGAATAATTATCTTTCGATGCCAGAGCTCCGTGGGAGAAGATAATGACCGGAAACCGCCCTACCCCCGCGGGATAATAAATTTTGACCGGGATGTTTTTGTTCCGCGCCGGATCGCGCAATAGGATCTTCTCGAGCGTAAGTACCTTATACGGCCCAGCAGTTGGGACGTACTGGCACCAGACTGTGCCGGACCACAGACAAACTAAACTGACCGCAATTGTGGTCCAACTTGGTTGCCTATGACTCACAACCAAAATTCCCTCCAATTTTTCGCATTTATTTGGCCTTACAGGTCTTAGATGTTGGTCGTGGCATTCAGGGTCGCCTATGAATGGGTAGAACGAATTCGCCAACAGTTGTCCCTCATGCGCAGATTCCGGGGACATTGAGGTTTGGGAATGTATCCAAATTGTCCGCATCGCTAGGGTCTAGGCAGGCAAAGTCCTTTTCGACAACAAGATCCAAAGTACCTCGAGGACCAAGATCGACCGTAGCATAGATTCCAACCCGATTGCCCTCCGCCCAGGTCACAGCTTCTTTTTCAGGAAGAACAATCACAACTTCAGGCGAGTCATATCGGAGCGTTGCGCCGGCCAAATCAGGTTCATGCTCAAGGGCATACGTCAACCTGCACTGTTCATTAGAACTGGGGTAGATTGTTTCCTCGATATGTCCCAGTGTCGATCAACTTTACCAACTCTGAGCGAGTGAGCCGTAATCTCAGCGAGTTGCCCTTGATGCGCAGCTTCATGTTTACTCCCTCGTGCATTCGGAGCGTCCGATAACGTGTGCCGCCCCGTTATAAACATTAAAGTGGTCGGCACGCAGGAAGCCAACCAGCGCGATATCGAACTCTCTTGCAACCTGGACCGCAAGGCTCGATGGTGCTCCGACAACACAACCATGGGAATTCCTCCCATGAGGGATTCTTGAAGCAACTCAAAGCTGGCCCGACCCGATAACAGAAGCAGACGATCACGCAAAGGAGTGCGATCTGCCATGAACTCTACACCCAGTAGCTTATCGACAGCATTATGACGACCTACATCCTCCCGGCTGGAAAAAAGCTGGCCGTCTGCGTCGAACAATCCCGCAGCATGCAACCCACCAGTTTTCTGGAACACCTTCTGTGCAGCCCGCAATCGTGCCGGCAAAGAATATGAGACTTGTACTGCGACCTGAAACGCATTTTCAGATCTAGGTGGGCAGACTGTACGCAAAGCCAGTAGAGAAGCCTTCCCGCAAGTACCGCAACTGGATGTGGTGTAGAAATTGCGCTCTAAGTTCGCCGTACTGACCGAGACATTTGGAGCTAGCTCGATTTGAACAATGTTCCGCTCAGGCTGGTAGGGGAGGACTGCAGAGCCCAGCTGAGGCCTTTCCTGGTGCACGGCTTCCATCGGGTTCGAACGGCCGGCGACGTATCTTGTCTGAGTGATGTCGGCTGGGTCGCTGACGACTCCTTCGGTCATTAGAAATCCCGCAGCCAGCTCAAAGTCGTGTCCCAGAGTGCGCATCGTTACCGATATCGACTTCACGCGTCTTGCCTTCCCCGATCCATAGGCCAGTCTAAGTTCCAGGGGCTCTTCGACGGTAAGAAGGTCGGCTCCGGGGTGGGCTTGACTCCCCTCAAATATCTCAGCCGACGTCTCTACGGCCGTGCGGGCGTCCGGTGCCCCAACATAACTTAGGAATTCGGTGTCAGTTAACATCGCTCTGCCAAGTCCGTATTCTTCCAGACCCGACTGCCCCGGCGTGCCCTGTTTCCGCCGCGAACCTATTGCCACGGCAGCGTTACCCGTTACGCCGACTTTCGAATCTGACCTGGAAACTCAACCACCTTGCCCCGAAGAGCCGGCGGGATCCACTTCGCGTGCTTGTGGAATCGTGCAGGAATATAGAACCCAATCATAGTTGCCATAAGCCATCCTCCGACGTGCTTTCGTTCGACCCCTGTATAGAAGCAACCCAGATGCCACAGGTGTAATGACTGTAGAGGCTGAATTTTAACCAGGGACAGGTAAGACAGAGCATGCGCCTAAGATGCGTAGACACGGTTCCAGTGACCGGGGGACGACTCGCGTCGAAAAAGTGACACAAAGCTCATCAGCGGGTCTCGGAATTTGCGGGCCGAGAGTCCTATCTCTACTCTCCTCCATTGATCCAGCCTCCACTCTTAACGCGATCGATTGACACCGCCCAAAGCCGCTAACAAAACGATCCCTGCGACTGCCTTCAACATGTTCTTCATTGGAGTTCTCCTTGTTTTTGGTTGGGTCCGAAACATTTCTGGTTTCGGCCTTCATCCGCTAATGCGCTATGGTGAATAATTCGGGTGACGAAGCAGAAGATCGAAGGTTGGCGTGGCAGTACGTCCTTATTCTTGGAAATCAAAACAAAGCGTAGAATTGGCGTCCGGGGAGGATTTCATGACAAACCGCAATCTGACTTTCAGTCTGGGCGCAGTCTTGCTGACCATTGCTGCGTTAGCACTGCCAGCATCGGAATCCCCAGGGAGCGTCTCAGGATTCAAGAACGTAAACGCTCCCGGGGCAGTTGAGACCGATCCGTACGCAATCAACCATCTGGGCGCGATTGCGGGGGACTATGTTGACAGCAGCGGGGTCCAGCATGGAATGATTCTCAGGGGGAAATCGTTGACAACGATCGACCGGCAGAACTGTTCGAACACTCCGGGTGCCACCGCGATTGCATTTTATGGTATCAATCGCGCGGGCACCGTTGTTGGTTGGTGCCAGGACACCGTAACCGGAGTCAACGATGCTTTCTCCTTCTCCAAAGGCCAATTCACAACGATCCTTCCCCCAGGTGCAACTTCCACCCAGGCGCACGGAATCAACGACAAAGGACAGATCGTTGGCGCATTCCTTGACTCCGCCAGCAATCAGCACGGATTCCTTCTGAGCGGCGGGAAGTACACGACTCTGGATGTGCCCGGCGAAAGCTCGTCGGATGCGTGGGGCATCAACAACTCAGGCCTGATCACAATCTTTGCCCTTAACAGCGGCGGAAACTACGATTCGTTCCTTTTGCAGAACAAGAAATACACAAAAATCAATGTTAAAGGAGAAATTCAGAATTTCGTTGCCGCGATCGACAGCTTCGGTGACCGCGTCTATACCGTCGTCGACGCCAGCAACAACGTGCACGGAGCTTTCTTCCTCAATATCAAAGGCGGGACCTACACCGTGTTTGACGATCCGAAGGGCGTGGGCACCACCGAAGCCTTCGGTCTCAACGACAAGCTAAAGATCGTGGGACGCTATGCTCCAACTGCGGGGCCTTCGGGTCCTCCAGCTCAAGGGTATTCGGCGGTTGGTTGCTGTCGGCCCGAAAACAGATAGGCGAGGCGGCAGTTCAATTGCCACCGGCATGGCACTCGCTTACTCCAATTTTGCATTCTCGACCTTGGCTTCGCGCAATATATTGACCTCAGGGTCGGCGTTGCTCCAGAGGGTAAGAAAGTCCTGGAAAGCGGCCTGAGCTTTTGTTTTGTCCCCAGCGAGGGCGAAGGCTTTCCCGAGTTGGAAATGGGTCAACGCCCCCAGGAAACAATTGGTCACGCGGCCGCTGTGATCAAGAATCTTTTGGAACTCAGTAGTTGCGCCGCTGGCGTTGCGCTGCGACAGATGGGCAAGACCGCGAAGGTAGACGGGATATAACGTATCTTGATCGAAGGGCTGTCCGCCCAGTTCGTAAGGGGACGCGATTTGCAAGACTTCGATCGCCCGCGCAGGGTTCTTCCGGTCAATTTCAATGGCGGCTTGAATGCTCGGCATCCAATAGCCCTTCAATAACGTATCTGTTGGAAATCTGCGGTTAAGATCCTTGGCTATCGCGCTGGCGCCAGCTATGTCTCCAGCCCGCGCCAGCGCCAGCGCAGCGACGGTTTGCACGGTCTTGGCAGAGCTCAGGCCGAGCGCGGCAGCAGCTTTTTTCCTGGCTAGCAATGAATTCCCACACTCCGCGTCCCGCAGCGCTGTGTGCGCCTGCCAGGCGGCAGCGCGCTCTTGCGCTCCGCTTTGACGAGCCGCATCGATCGCGCTCTCGGACAGCTCACGTGCATTCTTCAGCCGCCCATGGAAAGCCTCAGTATCAGACTGGCTGGCGAGAAGGTAATCCCTGATTCCCGCATCGAAAGAACCGGGTAAAAGCCACTTTCTCATCTCCTGGGAGTCGTCACGCAGAAAGCCCAGCAAGTACGAAATCCAAGGCACCAGTTCATGCTGCAGCTTGCGCTTCCCCGCCTCGTCCAATGTCGACTCGGCTTCGTTGAAGCGGTTCAGATTCATGTAAGTGCCCGCCAGATTTAAATAGGTCATTGCATCGTTCGGCTCTAGTTGCAAGGCTTGCTGATAACCGTGTAAAGCCTTTTCGTATTGCCCGAGGAATCCATCGTAGAGCGCAAGGTACTGATACGGCGTCTGGTCCCGCGGGTAGGTTTCCTTCCACAATTGATAAATCTGTGCCTCCTTTTCTAACTCGCCGGTCACCAGGCCGTAGTAACTCGAATCGATGCGAAACTTCTCCCGCTCGCTAACCCGATTTCGAAGGGCATACGCTCTCTGAATTGAGGCGACGGCTAGAGCCGTTTCACTGAGGTTGAAATAGACAGTTCCGAGAGCGGCATAGGCCATGGCGAAATTCGGATCCAATTCAACCGCGCGCTTGAGTAGTGGTAACGCAGCCGCATCCCCTTTGGAGTAACGTTCACGCAACGCCCGGCTGTACGCTTGTAATGCTTCCAAGGACGGTGTCGTCGCCTGTTCGACCGGGATGTCATACTTCTGAATCGAAACCAATGACTCGCCCAGTTTTTCGCGCATTTTGGCGCTGGCCTCTTGCAGCTTGGACAGTATCTGCTCGCGCTGATCCGCCTCCACCTGCTCTACATCCAAAAAATTCCCGTTTTCACAATTAACCGCCTTTAGCGTGATGGCATAGTGGCGTCCGATGGCGGAGATCGATCCCGCCAGCTTCGCTTTGCTGCTTTCCCGCCGGCAGATTTCTTGCGCCACCTCCGAAGTCAAAGGAGTGTCGACAGGCCGCCCCATGTAACTAAGTTGTTGCTCGATCCGTTGCTGCGAAAGCAGGTTGAGAAAAGTAGATTGGTTGAGATCGGCTGCCAGTCCTTCTCGCAGCGCGTCGGTGAACACCGGATCGCCGGTCGTGTTGGTGAAATCGGCGAGTACGATGGTATCTTTTTCGGCCAGAATTTGCCGCCGGCCCCAATGGAGCCAAGAGCCTGCTGACAGAATTGCAACTGCCACAACTCCAAATACGATCCAGCTTAGGTTCTTCCAGGAAAAGGATCTCGCAGCAAAACGGGCGGGGTGTTCATGGGTTCCTGTACCCGCATAGAAATCACGCTTCAGCCGCTGCAACTCGGCCCGTATGTCGGAAGCATGCTGGTATCGCAACTCGCGATCTTTCTCCAGAGCCTGATGGATAATGTCCTGCAACCGCGAGGGCACGCGGGTGTTCAAGTCGGCGGGCGGAAGGGGTGCCTGATCCACGATCACACTGAAGATTTCTGCAGGACTGTTCCCTGAGAACGGCATCCTGCCCGTCGCCATTTCATACAAGACAACTCCGAACGAGAATAAATCGGTGCGCGCATCCAATTCCTTGCCTCGCACCTGCTCCGGGGACATGTACTGTATTGTGCCCGCCACCGCACCTGGGCCGGTCAAATCCAAGTCGGACCCGCGGCTTGTAGGGACGACCTTGAGGTCGTGTCCACGCAGATCGGAGCTGGCGGTAGCATTTGCAGGAACGCCTTTCGCCAGCCCGAAGTCCAGTATCTTCGCATGCCCGCGCTGGGTCACGAAAATGTTGGCACTCTTTATATCGCGATGAAAGACGCCCGCGGCGTGCGCGGCATCCAACGCATCCGCCACTTCAATTCCGATCGTCAGGAGCGTCTCGACATCAAGCGGCCGTCCCGCGATACGCTTTTTCAGCGTGACTCCGTCCAGGAATTCCATGGCAATGAATGCCTGACCTTCGTGCCGGCTGATTTCGTAGATGGTGCAGATGTTGGGGTGGTTCAGCGCGGACGCCGCCTGCGCTTCCCGCTGAAAACGGGCTTCTGCCTTGGGATCACGGGCAATTACTTCGGGCAGAAACTTGAGTGCGGCGAAGCGATGAAGCTGCGTGTCCTCGGCCTTGTAAACCACCCCCATGCCACCAGCCGCCACGAAGTCGACAATCCGGAATCGTCCGGCGAGAAGCTGGCCCGCTGAAAACCTATGAGAATCGCTGTACTGACCTTGTTGGTCATTCGAGACGAATGGAGGAGAGGAAAGGAAAGTGCCGGCCTCATGGAATTCGGCCAGAAGCCGGCCGACTTCGGCCCGCACCGCAGGATCAGCGGACTTGGCCGCCAAGAATGCTGACACTTGTTCGTCCGGCACGTCTTGGGCAGATTCGAAAAGAGCCTTAACGATCTCCCATTGCTCCGGCGATATTGCCACGGCCTTGTTTGAGCTCTCCATGGAGCCAAGCTTTGGCGACACTCCAATCGCGTTTGACGGTCTTGGGGGAAATGCCCAGCACGGCAGCCGTCTCGTCCACGGTCAAGCCGCCGAAGAAACGCAATTCGACAATCTTACCCTGTCGCGGATCCAGTTCGGTGAGGCGATGCAAAGCCGCGTCGACCTCGAGCAACTCTGAAGATTGTTCTGGCGAAAAGACAAGAGCCTCATCGAGTTGGATAACTGCTACTCCGCCGCCACGCTTTTCGCGTGCTTGTCCGCGTGCGTGGTCAATAAGAATGTGCCGCATGACCTGGGCGGCGACCGCAAAGAAATGCGTGCGATTCTGCCAACTTGCTGGAGTTTGCTCCACTAGCTTCAAGTAGGCTTCGTGGACAAGCGCGGTGGTCTGCAAAGTGTGGTCCACTCTTTCGCGTCTCATCTGCCGCGCAGCCATCTGCCGAAGCTCACGATAAACCAACGGAATTAGCCGGGAGGCGGCTTGCTCATCTCCCTCGGCCAATTGGGTCAGGAGGACCGTCACCTCCGTCGAGCCAGCGTGACCTGACACGGGATTTGGATTTGCCCCCATAACTGGCCAGCTATTCTATCCTCCCCCAGACTCTTCCTCAACCATAGAGGTTAACCGGCGATTCGGCAATTCGGCGACCGAGACGCTGTAGAGACGTGCTTGCTACGTCTCAGGCCCGAGGTTGCGACTATTCCTTCGTATTTCTTGCTCGGTGTTACACTTTTGTGCGTGAATGCGAGATTGCTGCAAATCGCTGTTTTGATCGGAATCGCGGCCCAGGCCAGCGGGCAAAGCGCGTCCCGACCCGATGTGCCCGACAAAATCAAAGCGCCGGCTGGCGAGGAAATTGTGCTGCAGGTGCATGCGTCGGGCTCGCAGATATACGTTTGTTCGGCTGCAACCGACGGCAGGTTCGCCTGGACTTTGAAGGCTCCGGAAGCGGAGCTTCATGACCAGAAAGGCGCGATTGTCGGACGGCACTATGCGGGGCCTACCTGGAAGCACAACGACGGAAGTGAAGTTACGGGTAAGGCCGTGGCCAAGGTCGATTCTCCAGATTCGGATTCAATCCCCTGGCTGCTAGTGGCCGCCAGTGGCCATTCCGGCGACGGCGCGCTCAGTCGCGTTTCCAGCATCCAGCGGATTCACACAAAGGGTGGGCAACCGCCGACAGACGCGTGCGATGCCTCAAAGCAGAACCGCGAGGTAAAGAGCAGCTACACGGCGGATTACTACTTTTACGCTCCCTCGAAATGAAATGCCGCTGCAGCATCCGGTTCTCATTGACTTGCCCTTCCCTTCCCGCCTAACATGACCCGACTCCATGATTGGCGAAACCATTTCGCACTACCGGATTGTCGAGAGGTTGGGCGGCGGGGGAATGGGCGTCGTCTATAAGGCCGAGGACACAACCCTGCATCGCTTTGTCGCGCTCAAGTTTCTGCCCGACGATGTGGCCAAAGATCGTCAGGCGCTCGACCGGTTCCAGCGCGAGGCGCAGGCTGCCTCGGCCCTGAACCATCCCAATATCTGCACGATTTATGAAATCGGACAGCATGACCGCCAACCCTTTATTGCGATGGAGTTCCTCGACGGCCAGACCCTGAAACACGCAATCATCGGTCGGCCATGGGACCTTGATCAGTTACTCGACATCGCAATTTCAGTGGCGGATGCGCTCGACAACGCCCACGGCGAAGGCATCATCCATCGTGATATCAAACCCGCGAACATTTTTATCACCAAGCGTGGACGGGCCAAGGTGTTGGACTTCGGCCTGGCCAAGGTTGTCGCCCGAAAAGCTGAGGCTGGAATCGATGCCAGCGCGACGGCATTTAGCGACCCGCATCTGACCAGCCCGGGCAGTACGCTCGGTACGGTTTGCTACATGTCACCGGAGCAGGCGCGGGCCAAGGAGTTGGACGCGCGCACGGATTTGTTTTCGTTTGGCGTTGTACTTTACGAGATGGCTACTGGTGCGCTGCCGTTTCGCGGCGACAGTACAGCGGCGATATTCGAATCGATTCTGCGCAAGGTGCCCGTGCCGCCGGTGAGGCTTAATCCTGATCTTCCTCCGAAGCTGGAGGAGATTATCAGCAAGGCGCTGGAAAAAGACCGCAACCTGCGCTATCAGCATGCTGCTGATATGCGGGCTGATCTGCAACGGTTGAAGCGGGATACGGAATCGGGCAGGACTGCGTCCTTCGACGGTGCGGCACCGGCCCTCGCGCCGGTGGCTTCGCCAATCAGTTCTTCGCCAGTTAACTCTTCGCAAGTCATGACTTCCGAGCCCGTTGGCTCCGATGCTCTGCCTGGCGCCATCGGGTCGTCCTCAAGCAACACTGCCGCGCCTGCGCAAGTAAGTGCGGTGGCGGCCACGGCTCCGGTCCACAAGGTTCCTCGGGTCATGGCCTCCGCGGTCGTCTTCGTGGTGGTTGCGGCTGTCGCTGGATTGTGGTTCTGGCGCGGCCGAAGCGCGCATCCCGCCGTCCCCGGTCACAAGTCGATTGCCGTTTTGTATTTTTCGAATCTGTCTCAGGATCAATCTCTCAACTGGCTGAACAACGGTCTGACCGACATGCTGACCACGAACCTGGCTCAGGTAAAAGGTCTGGATGTGCTTTCGACCGAGCGCGTGATGGGCGCGGTGCAGCGGGCAAGCAAGGATGGCAAGTCGATGGACCCTGCGCAGGCGCAAGGCGTCGCTCGCGACGCTGGAGCTGATGCATACATCACCGGCGCGTTATTGAAGATCGGCCCCACACAACTGCGCCTCGACGTGCGCGCTCAAGATACGGGGACCGGACAAATCTTATTCTCCGACAAGCTCGAAGGGCAGGACGTGCAGAGCATTTTCGGAATGGTCGATCGGCTGACCGCGAGCATTGCGAGCAGCTTTTTGCCGGCGTCGGAGGTGCCGCAAAAAGCGCCGGAGATCGAGCAGTCTTCCACCTCCAACCTCGAAGCCTATCGCCATTACCAGTTGGGCATTGACTATGGCCGCCGCTATCTCACCAGCGACGCCATTCGCGAATTGGAGGAGGGGGTCCGTTTGGACCCGCAGTTCGCTCTGGCCGAATTGCGCCTCTCCGATCAGTACCGCCTTCAGGGCGATCTGCGACGCAGTAACGAGTTTGCGATCAAAGTCAGTCAAAACCAGTCGCGCCTGCCGCGTTACGAGCAACTGTCGTTGCAGGTGCTAAAAGCGCGGCGATCGGAAGATCCGGAAGCTGAACTGGCCGCGCGAGAGCAACTAGTGTCCGAGTTCCCCCGCCAGAGTATCGACCGGGGCATTCTGGTCGCCATGCTGGGCAGCTTCGGTAAAAAAGAACAGGCGAATGAACTGCTGCAGCAAGGACTCGCGCTGGATCCCAAGAATGAAGATCTCCTCAACTTTGAATCCTACGGGCTGGCTGCCCAAGGCGATTTTAGTGGCGCCTTGGCGGCGAATGACAGCTATATGGCGATTCGTCCCGGCGACCCTAATCCTCTCGACACGCGCGGGGACATCCTTTTTATAGCGGGTCGGGATGACGAAGCTGTTGCCGCCTACCGAAAAGTGCTCGAACTGAAATCGGACTTCAGTGACTACAGCGAGTACCTCAAGCTGGCCATCGTTTACACCGACCAGAAGAAACCTGACATAGCCAACGCTGCCTTCCAGCAGTATGCGCACCGGGCGTCTCCCTTGTCGAGGCTTTACGTTCCGGCCTTCGAGGCACAGTTCAAGCAGACGGCAGGCGATCTCGAAGGCGCACTGGCCAGTTATCGCGAGGCGATACGCCAACTGGGGCAGGCAAAACAGAGCCAGGCTGCGCAGACGTTTCTGCGAACATTCGCTGCCTTGTCTGTTTTGGTGGGAGAGAGTTCTTCCGCCCTTTCGTTTGCTCAACAACAGAAGCTCGATGATTATGAACAGCGGCCGGTCGCGTTCCTGCAAATCATGGTGGGAAACCCGTCCGCCGCACAGCAAAGCCGCCAACGATTCGCCTCGAGCCATCCCTGGATCGCCCCTCGGGCGCTTGAGATTGATCAAGCATTCGCCGATATCACCGCAGCGGTGCATCGCGGGGATGGGCAAGCCGGCTTGAGCCGGGCCACCAGCATTCCCGATTTCCAGTTTCCTTATTTGCTTTTCCTCAAAGGCCGCGCCCATCTGCTCACCAACGACTATGCATCGGCCGAGACCGAGTTTCGCGGAGTTTTACGGAGTGAGCGGTTGCTTGCAAACTCGGTTGCTCTGATGGAGCGTTTCCCCGTGCTTGGAATCCTCTCCCACTACTATCTTGGCCAACTCTACGAACGAACCAGCAAACGCGATCAGGCGATTAACGAATACCAGGAGTTTCTCTCGTATTTCGCCAGTTCCCAATCCCGCCTGCCACAAGTCGCCGAAGCTCGGACTGCACTCAAGCGTTTGATGCAGTGAAGCCCAGATTCCCCGAGCTACTTCACCACAGAGACACAGGGATAACCTTCTGGAATACGGTCTTCATCTGTGTTGCTGTGTGAAATCCTGTAGTAACAAATTTTAAACAAACATTCACGCCGGAGTCACAGCCGAACCGAACCTTCGATCACGTATTCGCCAGCTACCAGTCCCCGCGGGACAAAAGGTTTTCTACTAGATGTCGCAGTTGGATCGCAACGAGAAGAATGCGACCACCAGCAACGCAGTGGTTGCATGGCAGATCTGTTTTCGTGGGTAGAAGTAATAACTGGCACTGGCGCCAACGAGCAGCCGAGACCCAAGCGCCGGTAGTATTTCTTGCAGTTATCGCAGTCGCAGAATCAGTGGCCTCGGCGTTCTCCGCACTCTGCGATTTAGGCTCTCACATCCCGCAAGAGTGTCCGCTCTACCAAAAAAAGGGCTCTTCCCCCTCGAATCTGCCGCTACAGGCTCCTCATCCATTATTCTATTAAGAGACATTATGGCTACTCGAACCAAAGCTGCTCCCGGAACCTCGACCGCAATACTAGACACTCCCAACGAAGAACGCGAACGCGTGTTCGACGCGTTCCGCCGTTGGGGATATCTGGAGGCCGACCTCGATCCTCTCGGCTTTCTCCACGCTGTGCCCCACCCCGACCTGCCGCTTGATAGCGAGTTCGCGCAAGAGGCGCGACGAGTCTACTGCGGCACGGTAGGAGTGGAGTTCATGCACATCACCGATCCAGTGCGCCGGCGCTGGATTCAGGAGCGACTCGAAGGTCCTCAACCGGCCGTGGACCAGCAGAGAGCGCTTGATCTTCTCATCCGGGCAGAACTGTTCGAGCAAGTGCTACAGCAGCGATATTTAGGCAACAAGCGCTTTTCGCTCGAAGGCGTCACTGCACTCATTCCCTTGATGGACGAAATCCTCGACGCGGCTGGGCAACAGGGTGCGGGAGAGCTCGTGATGGGGATGAGCCATCGCGGCCGGCTGAACGTCATTGTGCATGTGGCCAGGCGTGCAGCCGAAGAAGTGTTCGCCGGGTTTGAAGATGTCGATCCACGCAGTGTGTTGGGCAGCGGCGACGTCAAATATCACATGGGCGCAACCGGCGAGTATCTCACTCGGAGCGGCGCGAAAGTTCACATCCACCTGGTGTCGAATCCCAGCCATCTGGAAGCGGTTGACCCGGTAACGATCGGCAGGACTCGGGCCAAGCATGACCGCACGGGAGAGGCGGGGCGGAAAAAATATCTTCCGCTGCTGGTGCACGGCGACGCTGCCTTCGCCGGACAAGGCATCGTTGCGGAAACTTTGAACTTTGCGGATCTGCCTGGCTACACCGTGGGTGGAACCGTGCACATCATTGCCAATAACCTGATCGGCTTCACGACCGTTCCCCGCGAATTGCACTCCTCACGCTTCGCCGCGCAGTTGGCCCGGCGACAGTCGGTCCCCATTCTTCACGTGAACGGCGAAGATGTGGACGCCGTGATTCGCGTCGGTCGCATCGCCCTGGAATACCGCTACGCATTCGGCACGGACGTTGTCGTGGACCTGATCGGCTACCGGCGCCATGGTCACAGCGAAGTCGATGATCCGACCATTACGCAGCCGCTGCTGTACAAAGCAATCAAAGAGCATCCGCCCCTCTGGGAGATTTATTCGGAAGACATCGGCGTCGAAGATGTTCAGGTGAGAGTGCAGACCGTCCGCGCCGAACTCGAGGCCGCGCAGAAGAAAGCAGGCTCCATCTCCAAGAAACCTACTCTTCGAGAGCTGCCAGGGTATTGGGACGATTACATGGGCGGCCGCTATAAGCCGGAGTACGAAGTCGAAACCGGATTGTCGGCGGAAGAACTTCGTGAAATCACAGGGCCGCTCACAACGTACCCGAAGGACTTTAACGTCCATCCGAAGGTCAAGAAACTGCTTGAACAACGCGCTGAAATGGGCGCGGGCAAGCGTGCGGTGGATTACGGTATGGCCGAAGCTCTGGCGTTCGCCAGTCTGGTGAAGGTTGGCGTTCCAGTGCGGTTGAGCGGGCAGGATAGCCGCCGCGGCACATTCAATCAGCGGCATTCGGTGCTCGTCGATGTTGAAAACGAGCAGGAGTACATTCCGCTACAGCATATTTCTGAGCAACAGGCGCGTTGTGAAATTTATAACTCGACATTATCCGAAGCTGGCGTGCTCGGGTTTGAATACGGTTACAGCCGCGATTATCCGGAAGCACTGGTTCTCTGGGAGGCGCAGTTCGGAGACTTCGTGAACGTGGCACAGGCAGTGATTGATCAGTTCATCAGCGCCGGCGAAGACAAATGGAATTTGCTGTCTGGCGTGGTTTTGCTGCTGCCGCACGGCTACGAAGGTCAAGGCCCCGAGCACTCGAGCGCGCGCATCGAACGTTTCTTACAACTCGCGGCACGTGATAATTTTCAGATTTGCCAGCCGTCAAATGCGGCCCAATATTTCCACCTGCTGCGGCGTCAGGCGCTGCGGCACTGGCGCAAACCGCTGATCGTCTTTACTCCCAAGAGCATGTTGCGACATCCGGATGCTTCTTCCCCAATCGAGGACTTCGTCCATCCTCACTTCCGCAACGTGTTACCCGACACGGAAGTCAGCCAGGCCAAGCGCATTCTGCTTTGTACGGGAAAAATCGGCCACGAGCTACGCGATGAGCGCAAGAAGAGAAAAGACAACTCAACTGCCATCGTTTTCCTGGAGCAAATGTACCCATTCCCCGAGGCCGAACTGATTAAGGAACTGGAGCGGCATTCGAGCGCTCGCGACGTCGTCTGGGTGCAGGAAGAACCCGCCAACATGGGCGCAATGTTCTATGTGCTGCCGCGGCTGCGACATATCGCGGGAGACCGCCCAGTGCTGTCGGTTAAACGCTCCGCCAGCGCTAGCCCCGCAACCGGGTCAGCCAAGGCACACGAGATGGAACAGAATACGTTGCTCTCGCTCGCCTTCTCCACAAATAACGAGTGAGAGAGACGGTCCAAATCTACGCGGGGCGTTCGGTCACAGGTTTGCCGCCTGATCCGGGCAGAGGACTCTTCGTGCCTCCCGCAGCTTCTCCTTCGAGCAGCGCATCCAGGCTCGCGTAGGCGTAAATTGTTGGCGCGCGATTTTGCATCAGGCCGCCGGTGTCCGCTGTGGGTCCGTAGTTACTGTGCAAGTCGCGTCCCAGCATGCGAAGCATGGCCATCAGTTGCCCGCGATGATGCGAGGTGTGCGCAATGCGCCGTATCACTATCCATGCGCGAGAACGTTGCACAGTAAAAAACTTGGCCTCTTCTTCCCACCAGGCTTCGTCTTTTCCGCGCAGTTGCGCCAGTCGTTTTCCGCTATCCTCCGCGTACTGTCGGACGAACTGCAGGCGCGTTTCTGGCTTCGGCAAGGGCGGCGCTTCGACGTCGATTCCAAGCATCGTCCGAAACCACAAATCTTCGCTGACGCACTGATGCACCATCTGCTCATGCACACTGCGTCCCCGCGGGTCATCGCGGCAGGGACGCACCGGAAGATCTTCGTCGCGAAACTCACTCCACACGCTGGCCACCTTAATCCGCTCGGTGGCATATGTCTCCACCAGAAAGTCGTATCTCATGCCTCGCCCTCCTCGTCATCGTGTGCTTAATAGCATAAGCCCATCTCGGAAATGGTACCCTAGCGTTCCAGTTTTCAAATCGCATGGCACGCCAAACTCAAGCTCAAAGCTTCCGCGTCGCAATCGACACCGGCGGCACGTTCACCGACTGTGTGTGGGTGGACCGCGGCCGCCTCCGCATACTCAAGGTTTTTTCGAGTCCCGACGACCCTTCGAGAGCGATTCTGGAAGCGCTCGAAAAGATCGGCCGCCGCGACTCGCTGATTTTGCTCCACGGCACAACGGTCGGCACGAACGCATTGTTACAGCGTAAGGGAGCGCGCGTGGCGCTCGTCACCACGACTGGTTTCGAGGATGTCATTGAGATTGGCCGGCAGGCCCGTCCCAAGCTCTACGACTTCTTCTTCGACCGTGTTGAGCCTCTTGTGCCTGCGGATCTGCGTTTCGGCGTGGATGAACGAACGAGCAGCGACGGTGAGATTTTGCGAAGGCCTTCGCAAACAGATCTGCTGGACTTGAAAGCCAGAGTGCTTGAGAAAGTGCCTGAGGCGATTGCGATTTCGCTCCTGTTTTCATTTTCTAATCCTAAGAACGAAGCTTTGGTTGCGGCTGAATTGCAAGACCTGGGCGTGCCGCTCTCCGCTTCTCATCAGATTCTCCCGGAATTTCGCGAATATGAACGCACCAGCACCGTCGTGGTCAATGCGTATCTGCAACCGCTGATGCAGAGCTATCTGGAAAGCCTCGAACTGCGGGCGCAAAGTCAGAACGAAAAACCTCAAGAACTGGAGCCCGGATTTTCAGAGCATCTTAGCGGCATGGCTGAAGCCATGCTCTCCCGAAATAGCGCAAGTGGCAATCGCAGGATGAGCGGCGCTATGAACGGCAAGGGTAGTTCGGGCGTCCGCATTTTTGTCATGCAATCGAGCGGAGGAATCACTGCGCTCAGGTCTGCCGCCCGCGAACCCGTGCGGACTGTACTCTCCGGCCCAGCGGGGGGAGTCGTGGGAGCCGCGGCTACGGCGCGCCGCAGTGGATGCGACCGAATTATTTCGTTCGATATGGGCGGCACTTCGACCGACGTTGCGCTGGTCGACCACGAAATACATGGAGCGAATCAAACGGAAATTGCCGGCCTGCCGATTGGTGTGCCCATGCTCGACATTCATACTGTAGGCGCGGGTGGAGGTTCCATCGCGCGTTTCGATGCGGCGGGGGCGCTACGCGTGGGGCCGGAGTCTGCCGGGGCTGACCCAGGTCCCATTTGCTATGGTCGCGGCACTCAGCCCACGGTCACGGATGCGAATCTGATCCTGGGGCGGTTACCGGCGCATCGTTTTCTTGGTGGCGATTTTACGCTCGACGTGGAACGCACGCGCCGGATTGTTTCCGCGTGGCTGAAGCAACAGCATTGCAAACTCGCACTCGAGCAGTTTGCGGCGGGGGTTATTCGTGTAATCAATTCGACGATGGAGAAAGCCATTCGCGTGGTTTCGATTGAACGCGGCTACGACCCGCGCGAGTTTGTGCTGGTGGCCTTTGGCGGAGCAGGAGGGTTGCATGCTGGCGAATTGGCTGCGGCTCTGCGGGTTCCACGGGTGATCGTGCCTGCGCGTCCCGGTGCGCTCTCCGCCTTCGGCATTCTGGTCAGCGATGTTGTGAAGGACTATTCGCACACCGTGCTGTGGCGGACCATCGACGAACTTCCCGCAAAAAAGCTGAGTGAAGAATTCGGGAACTTGTGTCGCCGCGCCGACAAAGATTTCCAAGCTGAGGGTTGGCGGGGCGCTGTTCGGCGCCAACTCAGTGTAGACGTTCGTTATCGCGGACAAGGATACGAGCTCAACGTTCCTTACACTACCCGGCTGATGGCAGCCTTCCGTCGTGAGCATGAGCGCCGCTACGGCTATAGCTATCCGTCTCGCGAAATAGAATTGGTCACCCTTCGGGTGCGGGCGATCATGAAGTCTCCGCAGTCGAACCTGGGTAAAGCCGGCGCGGTGCGCGGGAAGCGCGGCCTTGTTGATCCTGATCGAGCCTGGGTCTTTGTCGACGGTAAGAGAATCAGAGCCGCTACGTATGACCGCGACTCGCTCCCGCTCGGAAGAGAGTTCCCGGGACCAGCCGTGATCACAGAATATAGCGCGACGACCTTTGTTCCCTTGGGTGCTCGCTTCAGGCTGGACCCGGCGGGAAACCTGTCCATACGGATTCCTTCCTGAGGAAAGAACACCTTTCCCCAGGGATAGCCAAAGTCGAAATGTTTCAATCAGGTTACAATCGGGGCAATATTCCCATCTCCCGGCTACAATACCCGTGTGAAACCAAGCATCTTTGTAGTTGAAGACGATCCTGATATTTCACGGTTGGTGCGGCATCACCTGGAGGGGGCGGGATTCGCGGTGAAACTGTTTCCAACCGGAAACACTGTGGTCATGGAATCGGAGCGGCAGAGGCCCACTCTTTTCGTTCTCGACATTATGGTGCCAGGAAGGGACGGGCTCGAACTCTGCCGTCAGATCCGGCAGACGCCTTTGCTGGCATCGACTCCGGTGATCTTTCTCACCGCTAAAAGTGGGGAGGCGGACCGCATTCTCGGACTGGAACTGGGCGCGGACGACTATATTCCGAAGCCATTCAGCCCGCGCGAGCTAGTGGCCCGGGTGAAGGCGGTATTACGCCGTTTCGAGCGCCCACTCTCGCAGTCGCCTTTACGGGTGGGCGAGATCGAAATTAATCCCAGCGCGATGACGCTAACGGTGCGCGGTCAACTGGTAGGCACAACGGCCACCGAGTTCCGGCTGCTTGATTATTTCGCGCGGCACAGCGGCCGCGTCTTCAGCCGGGACCAGCTTCTGGATTCGGTCTGGCGGGATACGGCTTACGTTACGCCACGCTCAGTGGATGTGTATGTGCGCCGCATTCGCGAAAAGATTGAGCCTGATCCTGAGAGCCCACGCTACCTGAAGACGGTGCGCGGGGCGGGTTACCGCTTTGAGGCCCCCAAGTGAGGAGCCGGCTTTTCTTGCGGCTGCTGGCCGCTTTTGTTTTAGTAATTGCAACGGCGACGGCAACGCTTAATTTCACCACCAGACGCGCCTGGGAAAGTTCACTCCGGCAAGAAATAGTCCGCAACCTAAGACAGAAGACGGTGATGTTCGCGAACCGCGTGAATACCGACCGCGAACGCAATCTTCAGGATATCGTCTCGCAGGAGGGCCAGGCAGCGGGCGCGCGCGCGACAGTCATTGATGTGACTGGCAAAGTCCTGGCCGACTCTGAGGCGGCGTCGTCGGAAATGGACAATCTTGCCTCTTCTCCCGAGTTTGCCGCGGCCCTGAAGGGAGAAATCGGGACCGATACGCGCGCCAGCCAAACTTTGAAAATTCCCTTCCTTTACGTCGCCGCACCCATTTCCGGGGGAGCAGCGCGCCTAGCCTACCCCCTATCCGACCTCGGAGCGTCTACACAGCAGCTTCGAAATACGTTGCTGATCAGTTCGGCACTCGCATTTCTGGTCGCATTTTTGCTGGCGGGAGCATTATCCCAGTTCACGGCGCGCCGGCTGCAACGGATCGTGGACTTTGCCAACAAAATCGCCAGCGGCCAACTTACCGCGCGCATCGCCGAAGGTTCTGGGGATGAAATCGGGCACGTCGCGGCCGCCCTCGACAAGACGGCGCGCCACGTGGAAAACAACTTCGCGGCCCTGCGAGACAGCCAGCGCCAGCTTGAAACCTTGCTGAACAGCATGGAGGATGCTGTCATCGCGGTCGGGTCTGATGAACGCGTACAGTGGGCCAACCAGCGCATGGACAGCCTGGTTCCGCAACGCACCCGCCTGAACGCGCCGATCGTTGAGACCGTCCGCGATCCCGATTTCCTGCGTGCGGTGCGCGGAGCCAGTGTGATGCAGAAGGTGTTCACGGCACGAGCGACGTCCATTGTTCCTGCCCGCACCTTCGATGTGACTGCGGCGCCCATGCCGGGAGGAGGGGCAGTTGCGGTGCTGCGTGACTTGACCGAAACCGAGCGGGTGGAGAAAACCCGACGTGACTTTATCGCCAACGTCTCTCACGAACTCCGAACGCCGTTGACCTCCATTCAGGGTTACGCCGAAACTCTGCTCGATAGTTCGCCGGAGAACAACCACTCCCGCGAATTCCTGGAAATTATCCGCAAAAACGCTCATCGTATGTCGCGCCTGACCGAAGATCTTCTGACCCTGGCCAGGGTGGAATCGGGCGAGCAACGCTTTGACATTCAGGCTGTGGCTGCGGCAGACATTCTGCAGGAAGCGGTACAGAACTTCCGCGAACTGGCGCGCGCCCATGGCATCGATTTGCAGGTGGAAGATTCCGCGCAGGATTTGGTGAGCGCCGATCGCGAGGCAATTCATCAGGTTTTTTCCAACCTGATCGACAACGCGCTCAAGTATGCGGCGTCGGGAGGGCGACTGGTGCTGGGGGCGAGGCGCTCGGACGACGCAGTTGAGTTCTATGTGCGCGATTTCGGACCAGGCATTCCCTTTGAGCACCTGCAGCGCTTGTTCGAGCGCTTCTACCGCGTCGACAAGGCTCGCTCCCGCGAATCTGGGGGCACCGGGTTGGGTCTCGCCATTGCGAAACACATCGTGCTGGCGCATGATGGCACGATCCGTGCCGAAAGCGAACTCAACCATGGTTCAGAATTTTTGTTCACCCTGCCTTTGGCAACTGATTCTTCCCCAATGTCGTTGGATGGTCTCGTCTGAAGGCAAATCCCCTGCTGCACGCCGCACAGGCGAGCACGACCGCCGATATTAACCCTAAGAATTTACAAGCTTTTAACAACTTGCTGAATAGAAAGAACCTATGCTTGAACGGTGATCACCAATCTGGGCCGGAAGCGAAGACGACCGAATGCACTGCGCACGCCATTCCGTGAGCCGAGGGAAGTTGTGATGAGTACTGCTGCTGTGAACACTCCAGTGCCCGAGCCCGCCCACTCGTACCTGGTAAAGAGAACGATTGAAGCTTGCAATGTTGCCAAGGATGCCGCAGGGGCTGCGGCTGAGGGTATCGCGACCGGCTCTTCGCCACTGCTCAATACCATACGAGACCGGGAGAAGGAACTGGACACGCTCGACCGCGAAATCGACGATGGGGTTACGCTCGCCATTACCCAGGTCAACGGAACCGAAGCTCGCGAATTGCTCGCCTGTATGAAATTCATGATCAGCCTGGAGCGCATCGGGGACTTGCTGCTGAGTTTTGCGAGCAGCGCGCAATCGGTCGGCCCGCGGATCGATCCTCAGGATACTCGTGACCTTACGCACATGGCGACAGTTCTCGAGAAAATGTTATCCGATGCGGGCGGCGCATTTGCTGCTCGCGACGTCAAAAAAGCTGTGGAGGTATTGCGCGCCGACGCCGAGATGGACCGTCTGCGCAATCTGATTTTCTTGCGGCACATCGAGAACCCGGAAGGCTCGCAGCGTCAGGCCAGTCTGCAAGTCATCTTCATGACGCAATCGCTCGAGCGCGCTGGCGACCACGCGAAGAATTTGGCCGAGGAAGTCTGCCACTTTGTCAGCGGCCACACCATCCGCCACATAATGATGACCTACGACAAGCCAATCGAGCAGATGTTCCTGGATTGGCTTCGCCACAGGGACGATCTGCACTAGACCTCCCAACACACCTGTCATCCCGAGCAAAGCCAGGGATCCAGGTTCCTGCCTGACCCCGAGTAGCTCCGTCGGAGGAAGAACCCAGATCCCTCGCTTCGCCTTGGATGACCTCGCGCCATGTGGATACAGCGATTGTGGAATTGATCCAGCAGCGATTTCCTTTTTAGAATTGAATGCTCAAAGATTGGCTTGATACGCTTTCGCATTTGTTGCTACGCGATGAATCTCACTCTCCGACAAGCCGTCGCCGCGGATATTTCCACTCTTCGCGTGCTAATTGATGCGTCCGCGCGCGGACTGCAGGCGGCGGATTACACCGCTGCGCAAATCGAAGGTGCGCTGCAGATCATTTACGGCGTGGACAGCCAACTGATCGCGGATGGAACCTATTACGTGGTGGAAGCCGAGTCAGCGATTGTCGGCTGTGGCGGCTGGAGCAGACGCAAGACTCTCTTTGGTGGCGATCGATGGACGGGCCGTGAGGACTCGTTGCTGAATCCTCTGCTGGACGCCGCGAAGATTCGCGCCTTCTTTGTCCACCCAAAATGGGTGCGCCGCGGAATTGGCAGCATAATCCTCGAGGCTTGCGAAAAGGCGGCGTGTGCTGCGGGCTTCACTCGTTTCGAAATGGGTGCAACCCTGACTGGAGTGCCACTGTATCGCGCTCGAGGTTATGTCGCCTTAGAAAACCTTGAGGTCCCGCTGAAGAATGGGGAGTCGCTGGTGGTCGTCCGCATGGAAAAGCGGATGGGTTCGCAAAAGTAAATTTGACCTGTTCGCGACTCCCGCTAGGCCGTGATCGAACCGCCCGGACGAGGCGTCCGGGGCGACGTGTTAAACGCGAGACATGGACCGTGATTCCGTCCTTCTTGTGGCCTGTTATTCTGCTTGCCGACCCATGCATCTGATCTTTTCCATGGCACTGCCAGACGGCCGGGTGGCTGCGGCTTACATCATCTTTCTCGCCAGCTATCTGGTCTTCGCCATTGGGAAGCTTCCAGGACTGAAGATTGACCGCCCCGGCGCAGCGATCATCGGGGCTGTCGCCATGTTCGCGTTTCGCGTGGTTCAGCCTTCCGAAGCGCTGCGTTTTATTGATTTTTCCACTCTTGTGCTTCTGTTTTCGATGATGCTGATCGTGGGCAATCTGCGATTGGTGGGTTTTTTCGAGTGGAACGCGGAGGTGGTGCTGCGGCGGTTGAAGCCAACTCATCTGCTGCCCGCGGTGATTTTTACTTGCGGGTTTCTGTCCGCGTTTCTGGTGAACGACATCGTCTGCCTGGTGATGGTGCCCTTTGTACTCGGCATCACGCGGCGCATGCGAGTGCAGCCGCTGCCTTACCTCCTGGCAGTTGCAACCGCGTCCAACACTGGCAGCGTGGCCACTATTACCGGCAATCCGCAGAACATGCTGATTGGATCTTTCTCCGGCATTCGCTATCACGATTTTCTTTTTCATCTGGGGCCGGTCGCAATTCTCGGGCTATTTCTCAATTGGGCGGTGCTGCACTGGATTCATATGCGCAAGACTGAGTTGCAACCGGAGACTGAAGAGAAAATTCCGTTGCCTGCGCTGGATCTCTCGCACCTCACGAAACCTGTCGTTGTAGTAACTGCTGTCGTTACCGGATTCTTCTTCGGTGTGCCTCCCGCGATGATGGCCGCGCTGGGGGCGGCCGCGCTACTCATAACCGGAACACTGGAACCGAGAAAGCTCTACCAGGAAGTGGACTGGGGATTGCTGGTGTTTTTTGTTGGATTGTTTCTGATCGTAGGTGGAGCGGAAAACGCTGGGATCGTCGGACGGTTGCTTGGGTTGGCTGAACACTGGAATCTGCAAAAGTTGGGCACGTTCACGGTGGTGGTTGCGCTGCTCGGCAATATCGTCAGCAATGTGCCGGCAGTGATGCTGCTGAAGTCGTTGATCCCCGGGTTCAGCAATCCGCACACGGCCTGGCTGGCTCTGGCCATGGCTTCGACTTTGGCGGGCAATCTGACGATCACGGGGAGCGTGGCCAATCTCATCGTGGTTGAGAGCGCCCGGCCGGAGATGGAGATTGGTTTCTGGGATTATTTCCGTGTTGGCTTGCCCATCACGTTGGCGACTCTTCTTGTAGGATGGGCATGGCTGGCGTGGATTCGCTAGGCTCATCGGTGGCTAGATGCTACTGAGTCAGCGGCGTGCATCGCTAAGGATTCCACTCGGATTAGGGCCGAAAGGATGAACATGTTTTCACGCGAGGGGCTGGCCAGATATGGGGCTGTCATTCTCCTTTGCTTGATATTTGCGCTCGCTTCAAAGGCGCAACAGCAGCAAACGCGATGGAAAGTACTAAATGAAAGGGTTGAGCTGCTCTTCCGAGAAGGCAAGTACGCTGAGGATCTCGTTCCGGCCCAAGAAGCATTGCGATTGGCTGAGGCGGCTTTCGGTCCTGAAAGCCTCAGTGTCGCTACGAGCCTAAATAATCTGGCGTTACTTCGCCGAGCGCAAGGCGATTATGCGGAGGCCGAACCCCTTTACAAACGATCGCTGTCCATTCGGGAGAAAGTGTTGGGGCCGGCCGATCCTAGTGTGGCCACGGCCCTAAATAACTTGGCAGTGCTTTACGCTACACAGGGCAAGTACTCTGAGGCTGAACCTCTCTACACCCGATCGCTAACCATTCGAGAAAAGGTTCTCGGGCCCGAGAGCCCCGATGTCGCTAATAGTCTGACCGGCCTTGGAGAGCTTTTCCGCGTACAGAGTAGGTATTCGGAAGCCGAACCACTTTTTAGGCGTTCACTTGCTATTCAACGGAAGACAGCAGGTGCCGAGCTCCACGACTTTGCTCCGACACTAAGTAATCTCGCGGGAGTTTATTATAACGAGGGCAAGTACAGTGACGCTCAGCCTCTTTACGAGCAAGCCCTAGCCATCTGGGAGAGGACACTTGGCACTGAACATCCGCGTGTAGCTACCGGTCTGAATAACCTAGCGACCGTGTATCGAGCCGAAAGCAAATACGCGGAGGCTGAGGCCCTATTCAGGCGTTCGCTGGCCATTCGGGAGAAGACCCTCGGGCCGGATCACCCAGATGTCGCCGTGAACTTGGACAACCTCGCGGAACTGTATGCCACCCAGCGCAAGTATTCGGAAGCTGATGTCCTATTCAAGCGCTCCCTAGCCATTCGCGAGAAGGCTCTTGGTCCGGAGCACCCCGATGTTGCTGCAAGCCTTGAGAGCTATGCGGCGTTATTACGCAGGATGGGGCGTGACCCCGAGGCTCAGCAACTAGAGACCCGCGCGAAGGCGATCCGAGTTACGAACAGTCAACAAAACAAGGCCCACTGAACGGGAGGTATTCTTGAAGATCCATATTCTGATTCCCATGTTGTTGGTCCTTGCCGGGGCGAGCCTTCTGGGGCAGGCCGCGACCGGCAATGTCGTGAAGTATCACGCCACCATCAACGATGTGAAATATGTTTATGCTTCCGTGGCACCAGTCGCGCGGTTGAAGCCGGGGGACATTCTTGATACCAATACGCTCGACTGTTTCGGCAATGCCATCAAGAAGCCGGGGGACACGCTCAGCATGACCAAGGGCGACAATCCGCTGACCGGACCTTTTTATATTGAGGGGGCGGAGCCGGGCGACACTTTGGCGGTGAAGATTCTCGATCTTGAAGTCGACGGTGATCAGGGCGTGGGAGCATTTGCGCCGGGCTTCGGAGCGCTGAATGAGACTAACTACACGCCCATGCTGCATCCGCCGTTGCCGGAGAAGATCTGGTTCTATCCCATCGACCATGCGGCCAACACGGCGACGTTTCAGGCGCTGGATTCGAAGTTCTCGGTGAAGATTCCGCT